>Ga0123335_1002540_pt1 | contig 27005 bp, 26 predicted proteins | sample BiotimSIPDNA_2_FD_89707 | JGI IMG/M metagenome (GOLD analysis project Ga0123335, IMG submission 89707) | Anaerobic biogas reactor microbial communites from Washington, USA - Biogas_R2 time_0 SIP DNA | ecosystem: Engineered > Bioreactor > Anaerobic > Unclassified | place: Washington, USA...
TCAACGGCAAACTGAATGCCGATAGAGTTAACTGCAACAGCCTTTATCTCCATCGCTTTCTCTTTGCCGAATCTGCCTCTTGAGGCCTTTTCGAGTAGATTAGTAAGTTTGCGGGTGTTGATGGAAGCGATCTCTTCCGGTGAGGTGTAGCTTTTGAGTATCTCTTTGGAAGTCAATCCAAAAACATCGCTGAACAGCTCTTCGTATTCAGGGAAAACCTGGTCAAGAAGCGTAATGACTTTTCTCTTGAGGTCAGAACATGTCTGGATCTGCCAAAGCCTGAAACGACAGAACTGACGCAATGAAATGATGTCTTCATCAGCGATGGGGGACTCCTGGTATTCACCAAGCATTAGAACTCTTGCGACTACCTGAGCATCGATACGATCGTTTTTTGTTTTGCGGATGAGCATGTTGCGGTATGCGTCGGTTACTATGGGATTGATGACCTTGACATCAAAACCCTTCTCAGTTATCCAGGAATAAAGGACCATCCAATAGTGACCCGTAGCCTCCATCCCGGCGACAGAGTTGTCCGGAGTCAGTCCGTACTTGTCGAACATCTTTTGGAGTTTTTCAACACCGGAAGCAGTGTTTGGTATTTTGAATGAGTTTCCGTCAAGCACATCCCCATTTGCATCCAGAAAACATACTTCATGAGCCTTCTTCGCGATGTCTATACCAATGTAAAACATAGTTGCACCAACCTTTCAATAAAAGTTACAGTGAGGAGTTCCACAGACTTTACGGGAATTCTACCTTGTTGGACATACGGGACTTGTCTCCCATCCAGCTCATACGAATCCAACCCATAAAGCTGAGGCGTCACTCTAAATTACGAGACAAGATCTCAGGGAGGCAAACGACGCCCTCAACTGTACGAGACCATTATCCCACATGGTTTGTGGGAATAACAGATAGTGTTGATCAGGACATTTACCTGATTACATAAACAATATACAAGGAGGATTATATAATGTTTAAGAAGAATGAATATAACTATTACCAGAAGTTTGTGGAACTTGTGGAATTCAACTGTAAAGCTGCAGAGTTATTATGTGATATCGTACACAGTTATGATCCGAAGAAAGCAGAAGCCATGCTTAAAAGCATGCATGATATTGAACATGAAGCAGATATGCAGAAGCATCTTATGGTCAATAAGCTGATTAAGGAGTTTATAACACCTATTGACAGAGAAGATATAATAAATCTTTCGCAGGAAATAGATGATGTGACAGACACCATTGAGGATGTTCTTATAATGATGCATATGTACAATGTAAAATCCATAAGAAAAGGCACAATAGAGTTTACTGATATTATAAAAAGGTGCTGTGAGGCTTTAAAACAGACATTCCAGGAGTTTCATAATTTTACCAGAAGTAAGACGATAAAGAGCCTTATAATTGAAGTTAATGATCTGGAGGAAGAAGGTGACAGGCTGTTTGTAAAGATGATGAATGAGCTTTTCGCATCAGATGCGGATGCTGTTGAAAAACTGGTCTGGAAGTCTATTTATGAAAATCTGGAGAAATGCTGTGATGCCTGCGAGCATGTTGCAAATATAGTTGAAACAACTATTATGAAAAATTCTTGATGGTTTTAGACTAAAATATCCCCGGCTTGCGCTGTAATCCTTAACAAGCCGGGTTTTTTATGTATAATTATTTAGGAGGTATAGGTGGCGGTTATTACTTTTAGCAGCTTGAATAAGAGTTATGGCGGATATGATGTCTTAAAAGATGTCAGTTTTGACTTGAACGCTAAAGAGAAGGTTGCCCTTATAGGCCGTAATGGTACCGGCAAGACCACCATTTTTAATATAATTGCAAATGGGTTGGAATATGATGGCGGGAACGCTTATGTCGAGAAAGGCTTAAGGATCGGTTATCTTCAGCAGCTGTATTCGGATTTTGGAGAAAAGACAGCAAAAACAGTTATTGAGGAGGCATTCTGTTACATAAGAGAGATTGAAAGCAGCATGTCCATGTTACGGAAACAGATGTCAGAAGACCCCCATAACATTAATCTAATAAAAGCATACAGCGAGCTGAATGAAAAGTTCGAATTCTATGAGGGATACAGTTTGAATGAGAAATTCAATAGGGTAATCAAAGGGCTTGGCATACCAGATGATGTGATTTCCAATCAGGCATCAAAACTAAGCGGGGGTGAGCTTACAATGATTATGCTTGCTAAAGTACTTCTGATGAATCCTGACATACTTCTACTTGACGAACCGACCAACCATCTTGATTCTGATGCCTGTGAATGGCTGGAAAGATACATAAATGACTTTAAAGGCACAGTTTTGTATATTTCACACGACAGGTATTTTATTGATAACACAGCAATGAAGGTCCTCTATCTTCAGGATGGTTCCATAAAAGAATATCGCGGCAACTACTCTGCATATCTTATTCAGAGGATTGACGAGCAGGAGAGACATCTCAAACTATATGAAAGACAGGAGAGAGAGATTGGAAGACTTCGTGAAACTGCTCTTAAGATGCGAAATTATGGTACAGAAATTGCCATTAAGAGAGCAAAAAATCTTGAAAAAAGAATGGAGCGAATGGATATATATGACAAGCCAGTTACTGAAAAGGAACTAAGACTTACATTCCAGGAAGAGGAAAAAGTTGCAAAAGAGATCTTCTATGTGAAAAACATTGAAAAATCATTTGGTAATAAAATGCTGTTCAAGGATATATCATTCATTATGCGAAGCGGGGATAAAATTGCTCTAATAGGTCCAAATGGAGCAGGAAAGAGCACGCTGATTAAAATTATTACAGGGCAGATAGAAGCAGATAATGGAATCGTAAAAAGACCTAAGAGCGTTAAATATGCTTATCTTGAACAGAATGTATCATTTCCGGATGAAACTTTGACAGTTCTGGAACTTATTTGCAGCCAGCTGGATTTTACCATACAATCAGCGCGGAACCTTTTAGGGAAATTCCTTTTTTCTGATGAGGATGTTTTTAAAAAGGTCTCAAATCTTTCAGGCGGCGAAAAAAGCCGTCTAAGGCTGCTCATAGAAATGCAACAGGGAGTGAATCTGCTTATTCTGGATGAGCCGACAAACCATCTGGATATTTCTGCAAGAGAAGAAATTGAAGAAGCATTATCTATGTTTGGCGGAAGTATGATATTCATCTCCCATGACAGGCACTTCGTAAACAAATTCGCACAGAGGATATTCGAGATAGAGGACGGGTCCTTTAATATTTATGAGGGTAATTATGACTATTACCTGTCAAAGAAACAGGCTCTGATACAACAGGATAAAATAGCGAAACCTTCAGTTAAAAAACCTTTTGAAGGAAAAAAAGAAAAAAGAAAAAGTGATATGATAAAAAGAACTCTGGAACAGGATATCAAACATACAGAATTTGAGCTGGATGTATTAACAACTGAAATTGAGAAATATGCTACAGATTATGAGAAGCTTCTTCATCTGGTGGAAAAGAAAGACCTGTTAAGCGAACATCTGGAACTTTTATATGAGCAATGGCTAGGCATAGAAGAAGAGTGATTAATGTTTTCTTCGTCTTGTAGATAGTATAATTATCACTATTATTAAAATTATAAGGGACTGGAGAATAATATAAGTCCATATGTCATCGTATTTATCCTGTTTGCGTTCAGGTATTTTTGGAGCCACAGTCTCTTCGGGTTCTGGTGTTTCTGTCGGCGTCTCAGAAGGAGAAGCAGAAGCACTTGGAACTTGTGAAGGCAATGGTGATGAAAGAGCTGATGTGGAAGGAGTCTGGGTTGGAGATGGTGTAGGTGTAGTTGTAGGTGTAAGTGTGGGTACAGCCGATGGAGAAGGCGAAGGCTGAGGTGTCGTATAAGGAGTAGGGGCAGGTGTAGGAGCAGGTGTAGTGACAGCAACCGCTTTCAATTCTACAAGCATGCATACTATTCTGTACTGAACAGAATTATATGTCTTTTGCAGATATTCGTTCGTGGTTCCGTCCTGGTCCAGATAAACAGTCTTCTCCGTAATGTCAAATGTGTAATTTAATATAAGGGTATTTGTATTTCTGTCATATTGGGCATGGTTGTCTTCATTTGCAATGTTCTGTGAAAGGACAGTACGGTTATCCAGATAAGCAGTGGATGATATCTGAGTGTTCGGTATATTTAAGAGGTTATTAGCAGCATACATGACTGCCTGGCTTACAGAATAACTCTCATCAATTACTTTTGCTTCGGGTAAAGAGCCGTGTCTGGAATACATAAGAGTGTTTGGGATTATATTCTCCTTATTAGCATGATTTAACCATTGGTCGTTCAAATCCGTCTTTAATTGGGATAACGGTAATGTATTGAAATAGTCTCCTTTAAAAAGAGCGAGATAATATGAATCTTTAATGGCATCGCCTTCCTTTAAATTCACATAAATGAAATATATCTGGCCGCCATCATATACGCTGCCATGTTCATATATAACTCCCACTGGCACACTATATGCAGTTAAAGGGAGCGTGTACAATATTACGAATGCTAATAATATAGGTAGTATCTTTCTCATAATAGGCTCTCTTTGAATATATTAGCAGATAAAAATAGCAAATTCAATAAGTGTTAGCAACTTAACTGGCTACATGGATGCAAATACCTATTAAATGTAAATATTTATGAAAAAAAAGACAGAAATAGTGTATAATTGATTTACTATTTTAAGGAAGGTACAGACATGCTAGATAAAAATACTATTTATGATGTGCTTACAGCTGCAGTAAGTAAAGGTGCAGACTTTGCAGAAATCTTTTTAGATGATACTGTGGCAAGCAGTATTAATTATGTGGACAGACAGGTTGAATCTACACAATCCGGAAGAGATTTCGGTATAGGGATAAGGGTAATAAAGGATCTTAATTGCGTGTATGTATATACAAACAGTTTTATAAAAGAAGAAATGATTAATACAGCCCTTAAAGCCGCCAAAGCAATGGAATCTGTTAAAAAAGACATTTCTATTGACTTGCGAAAGAGTAAAGTCGCAAATCGTAACATCATAGAGATAATGCCGGATTCCATCGAAAAGAAGGAAAAACTTGAGTATTTGAAAAGAGCATATGAAGCGGTAATAGGTTATGACCAGTGCATAAGGCAGGCCTCAATAATGCAGATGGATAAGATACAGAACATCCTTATAGCTAATACGGAAGGTTTGCTCAAACAGGACAGGAGAGTATATACGAGATTCTATATTTCTGCCGTCGCTGAGCATAATAATGAAATGCAGACCGGTTTTGCAGGACCAGGAGCTCATAAGGGTTTCGAATTTGTAAAATCTCTGGATATCGAGAATATTTCCAAAAATACAGCAGAGACCGCAAAGAAGATGGCATATGCAGGCTATTGCAAGGCTGGTTCATACCCCGTAGTTATTGATAATGGGTTTGGCGGTGTCATTTTCCATGAAGCATGCGGACATAGTTTAGAAGCTACTTCAGTAGCAAAAGGAAATTCTGTATTCAGCGGGAAACTCGGGCAGAAAATTGCAGCTGACTGTGTTACAGCCATAGATGATGGCACATTGAAGAATGAATGGGGCAGTCTTAATATGGACGACGAAGGAACACCTACAAGAAAAAATATCCTTATTGAAAACGGTATATTGAAAAGCTATCTTATAGACACATTGAACGGCAAAAAGATGGGTATGGCCTCAACAGGTTCTTCAAGGAGACAGAATTACAGATTCGCACCCACATCCAGAATGACCAATACATACATTGATGCCGGTAAAATGAAAAGAGACGACATAATCAGCTCCACAGACTTCGGATTATACGCAAAACAAATGGGTGGCGGGTCAGTTAATCCGGGTACAGGTGAATTCAATTTCGCTGTAGTTGAGGGATACATGATAAGGAATGGACAGATATCAGAACCGGTAAGAGGAGCTACTCTGATAGGCAAAGGTTCAGAGATACTCATGAATATTGATATGATAGCGGATAACCTTGCTATGGCTCAGGGCATGTGCGGATCAATTAGCGGCTCTATACCTACTAATGTTGGCCAGCCTGCAATAAGAGTTGCAAAAATCACTGTAGGAGGAAGATGACATAATGAAACAGTTAATAACAAAACTTTTCGAACAAGGAAGAAATATGGGATTTTCGGATATGGAAATTCTTACGAATGAGAATGAAAGCTTTGAAGTAAAGATATATGAACAGCAGATAGACAGCTATAAAGTTACTGACAGCAAAGGAATGGGTTTTAGAGGAGTGTATGATAACAAAATGGGTTATTCATATACTGAAAAGCTTGCCGAAGATTCGATAGAAATCCTGCTTAGAGAAGCCATGCAGAATGCCATGATAAATGATAGTCCCGATCAGGATGTAATATTTGAAGGGTCAAAGGAATATGTCAAGACGGATAACTATTTTCCACAACTGGACAAAGTAACAGTGGAAGAGAAAATACAGTTTGCAAAAGACATGGAGAGTATTGCAAAGGGGATGGACAACAGGATTAAATCCTGCCCTTACTGCTTTTTCGGTTCCGGTTCCGGAAAATCAGCTCTGGTTAACAGCAAAGGACTGGACCTTAATGACAAAGGCAATTCCATATACTGCTATATGGAAGCTCTGGCGCAGGATGGGGAAGATTTAAGCGATGGATTCTCTTTTTGTTTTGAAAACAGCTTTTCAGATTTCAAGCCTGAAAATCTAGCAAAGGAAGCTGTGGAAAAAGCCATTTCCTATCTAGGTGCAAAACCTATTCCATCTGATACATATAAAGCTGTAATCCTTAACACGGTGTCTTCTGATATTTTGTCTGCTGTTAATTCCTGCTTCTCTGCTAGGGCAGTACAGAAAAACATGTCTTCTTTGAAAGGGAAGCTTGGAACTAAGGTGGCTTCAAAAGCTGTAACTATAGTTGATGACCCTTTCCTGCCAGGCCAGTCAGGGACATCATCTTTTGATGGAGAAGGTGTCGCGACAAAATACAAGGAAGTAATAAAGGAAGGTGTGTTAAAAACATATCTTCACAATATGAAGACTGCAAAGATTGATAAAACTGAGAGTACCGGAAACGCCAGCCGTTCATATAAGAGCAATATCGGAGTAGCTCCTACAAATCTGTATTTTACGAAAGGCGATATGCCATTTGCCGAGCTTTTAAAAGAAATGGGAGAAGGGATTGTCATAACTGAAGTTTCTGCATTGCATTCGGGATTTAATGCGATCAGCGGTGATTTTTCACTTCCAGCAAAAGGATATACTGTAAAAAATGGGGAAAAGGAAAAATTCTTCAGGCAGATTACAGTATCCGGTAATTACTTTGATATGCTAAAAGATGTATTAGCAGCAGGAGATGATCTTACATTCGGGACTAATGGGAATATAGGATCTCCATCTCTATTAATATCCAAGATAAGCGTAGCAGGAGAATAATGGAAAAAAAAGTTAATGGAAATACTGAAGGCCTAAAAAAAAGCATGCTTGACATGCTTTTAAGCATATATGACGATTATGACGATTCAGGCTGTTATTGCACACAGGATACGCTGGATAAGATATGCGCAGTGTCTTTTCATACAAAAAGAGAGATAGCAGTATATATCGATAAGAGAGACAGAGTCATTTTGGTGGCAGTTGGGGACTCTGAGCTGGTGAGGACTGATTATGAACCAGTCAAAGGGATGAGGCTTATACATACTCATCCATCAGGAACTGCAAACCTGTCATCAGTTGATGTCGAAACTTTGGAAAACTCTTCTCTTAGCGCTATGTCAGCAGTGAGCATGAAAGAAGATGGCAAGATGCATATGATGTATTGCGCATGTCTTGACGAAAATAATCAGCCTCTCATTTTCGGACCATATAAAAAAATATCTCAAACACTTTCATTCATGAGTGTATTGAAAGAAACATATCATGTAAAAAATGATGAGATAAAAATAACGGAACATAAAAGTGAAAGAATAATTGCAGTTGGGCTGAACTCTTCATATTCTGCATCGCTTATGGAGGAGCTCGAATCCCTGATATCAGCAGCTGGAGGGATATGCGTAGCTTCAATTGTCCAAAATAAGGAAGAACCTGATCCTGCATACTATATTGGTAAAGGCAAAATAACCGAACTGCTCCATGCATGTTCACAGTTTCAGGCAGACGCTGTTGTTTTTGATGATGAGCTCACATATTCCCAGCAAAGCAATATAGAAGCAGAGCTTAATGTCAAAGTGCTTGACAGAACATCAGTAATTTTAGACATATTCGCAAAAAGAGCTTTTACTAATGAAGGAAAACTTCAAGTTGAGTTAGCTATGCTCGGATATCTGTATCCAAGGCTTACAGGTAAAGGACAGATGCTGTCAAGACTTGGAGGAGGTATAGGAACCAGAGGCCCAGGAGAAAGCAAACTGGAAACAGACAGAAGGCATATAAGAAGAAGAATGACATACTTAAAGGACCAGCTAGATAAGGTAGATAAAAGAAGAAGCCTTCTTCGCGATAATAAATCAAGAAAAAACTATTTTACTTTTGCAATTGCAGGATATACTAATGCAGGAAAATCCACTCTTTTGAATACTCTTACAAAAAGCAGTGTTATGGCAGAAGATATGCTTTTTGCAACATTAGATCCTTCAGCAAGAAGCATGAAACTGAAATCAAATAATAACGCTATGCTTATTGATACAGTAGGATTCATATCAAAACTCCCTGTAAAACTGGTAGAAGCATTCAAATCCACTCTTGACGAAATCAGATATGCTGACTGCATACTGCATGTTATAGACGGTTCCAGTAAAAATGCCAATATGCAGATGAACGAGGTGTACTCAATCCTTAAAAGTATTGGAGCTGGTCATGTTCCGGTTATTGAAGTGGTAAATAAGACGGATCTTGTTAAAGAACCGTTTCTCAACGCGACATCATATCCCAGGACCTACATTTCCTGTGTAACAGGAGAAGGAATGGAATCACTTCTGGATCTTATGGATGATGCAAGCAAAAATAAGAATGTATGCATGAAGCTTAAGGTGGATTATTCCAACGGGAAGCTTCTTGCATTTATACATTCTAACGCAAAGATTCTTGCAAAAACCGACACAGATGATGGTATTGAACTGGATATCGAGATACCGGCTGAACTTGTCTCAAAGCTGGATATTTAAGATACCCTGGCGTTTCAGTTCCAAAAGTGCAAGTTCGAAAAGATATACGAATTCTGATGAAGCGTTATCGCAAATGTGTTTTATGCAGTTATCCTCTTCATATTTAATCCCTGTGATAAGATAAACTGTATCTTCATCAATAGACTGGGCGACCTTCTCCAGTGTTTCCAAAGTTACATTCTGCAATCCTGCTTCTATTCTGCTTATGTATGCTGGCGATATCTGCGAAATTTCTGACAGTTCAAGTTGTGTAAGATTTAGAGACTTCCTTTTTTCCTTTATTCTTTGTCCGATGTACTTGTAATCAATCATTTCATTCCCTCATTTTCTATTTATTTAATACTATTTCATATGATACATTTCAATTTTGTATCATTGAAGTGACAAAACTGATTATTTCTTTTTTTTTGGGGTATAATGATAGGCATATGTTAAAAAGCAATTTAATTGTAAAAGACAAATCATTTTATAAAACCTTTTTCTCCCTGACTGCAGTACTGGCACTTCAGAATCTGATAATATTTTCAGTAAATATGGCAGACAGCGTGATGCTGGGAAGATACTCGGAAAATGCTTTGTCTGGGGTTGCTTTGGTTAATCAGATACAGTTTCTGCTTCAAATGCTGGTTGTCGGAATAGCGGATGGCGCGCTTGTGTTCGGTTCAAGGGCATGGGGAGGGAAAGATATGGACACAGTGAAAAAAATAACTTCCATATCTGTTAAATCTGCTATTCTAATTTCCATTATCTTAGGGGTTATTGTTTTTATTTTCCCAAACCAGGTATTAAGCATTCTGTCAGATGAAATGCATGTAGTGTCAAATGGAGCGCAGTATATTAGCATAATCTGCTTTACATACCCGATGTTTGCGGTTACTACAACACTTCTAATTGCATTAAGAAGCGTGGAAAAAGCGAAAATAGGTTTCTATATATCCATATTTACGCTTATTTCTAATGTAACCTTAAATTATATCCTAATATTCGGAAAAGCTGGATTTGCGCCTATGGGAGTTAGAGGAGCTGCATTTGCGACACTTGTTTCAAGAGCTGTTGAAATGTTATTGGTGATTCTTTATACATTTTTTTATGATGAGACTATAAAACTCAAAATATCCGACATATTGAAGACAGACATATACCTTATGAAAGCATTTCTCAAAAAAGGCCTGCCTGTATTTCTTTCAAATGGCATTTGGGGAATTGCAATGGCAGCTCAGACAGCCATATTAGGTCATATGGGCCAGTCAGCAATAACTGCAAACAGTATAGCAACAACATTATTTCAGATACTATCTGTAATAGCATATGGAAGCGCTAATGCCTCAGCAGTTATAATATCAAAGACAATTGGTGAAAATAAGATAGCAAGTTTGAAACAGTATTCTGTTACACTGCAGATTATATATTTGATAATAGGCCTCATAACAGGAACAATGCTCTTCTTGGTAAGAAAAACAGTTGTCAGCTGGTATATAATTTCTGCTGAAGCTGAGTATTTAGCACTTGGATTCATCATAATACTCTCTGTTACTGTTATAGGTACATCATATGAAATGGCTGGACTAACCGGAATTGTAAGAGGTGGAGGAGATACTGCTTTTGTGCTGAAAAATGACTTTATCTTCATGTGGCTTTTTGTAATACCAGCAGCAGTTTTAGCAGCTTTTTACTTCAAAGCTTCTCCTTTGATTGTTTTCATGCTGCTTAAGAGCGACCAGATTCTTAAATGCATTGTAGCCGCAGTGAAAATCAACAGATATACCTGGATAAAGAAACTTTAGTTCAGAAAGATTTCGACATATCAGCTTCAGTAGTTTTAGTGTCTTTTTTAACGAATTCTGATTTCGCTATTCTTGTATTCAAGTGTTTCAGAAACAGTTCCTCATCAAAAGGAATGTCAACCCATGAATCAGTCCATGCTGACAGATGCATTGCATTGGATATGGTTAATCCGAAGATACCCTCAGGTCCAGGAGCTATTAAAGGCTCTTTGTTCTGTATAGCATTAACGAAATTTATCAGGATGCCTTTATGCTGTAAATTAGGCTCATCAATAATATACTCAAAAAATTCATGCTCAGGAGCTGTAAAAGGTTTATCTGAATTTTTTATATATTCACTTAAGTTTTCTTTAAGCCTGTAAGCCTTTATTTTATTATCTTCCACTACAATCTTCCCTTTATCAAGAGAAATTTCAAACCGGTTTGTGCCAGGAGCCTCTCCGGTTGTAGTGATGAATACTCCTGTCGCTCCGTTATCATATTCAACATAAGCAGTTACATCGTCTTCTACTTCAATATTATGATATTTTCCGAAACCAAGGAATGCACGTACCCTTATTGGCATACCGCATGTCCATTGCCACAAATCCAGCTGATGAGGGTCTTGATTTAAAAGAACTCCTCCTCCTTCATAAGCCCAGGTTGCTCTCCAGCCTCCGGAATCATAATATCTTTGAGAACGGAACCAGTTGGTAATTATCCATACACAACGTGTAATTTCACCGTACTCTCCGCTTTTTATAATTTCACGAAGTTTCTTATACAAAGGATTTGTCCTCTGGTTATACATCATGGAAAAAACAAGATTCTTATGATTTTCATAAGCTGTATTCATTTCGCGTACCTGTTTTGTGTACACTCCTGCTGGTTTTTCGCAAAGCACATGAAGATTATGTTCAAATCCTTTTATCGCATAGTGCGGATGATGATAATGCGGAGTGCATATGATTATGGCATCGAAAAGTTTAGATGAAAAAAACTCATCTTCATTATTAAATAGCTTTATTTTGTCTTTATACTTTTCCTTTGCCTTTTCGATTTTTCCTTTATCGATATCAAAGATAGCTGTAACTTCTGCATTTTGAATTTCATGATTGTCAAAAAAACTTAAATGCGTGTTTGCGATATTCCCATAACCTATTATACCTAATCTGATATCAGCCATTTTGTATTCTCCTTATCTTATCCCCATAGATAACAGATAGTCATATGAAGTTTTTAATGCATCGAAAGGTGAACCTTCACATGTATCCTGTTCTACTGCAGCATATATGACATTGGAATACCTGCAAGCCTCTATAATCCTGTGCCAGTCAAGATTTCCTTTTCCAATCGGGGCAAAGGCTGTCTTTAAATCACTGTTTATACCCATATCCTTAAAATGAATATACTCACATCTGTCTTTTGTTTTTCTTATCCAGTATTCAGGATCTGCTCCACCAGCTTGTACCCAGTATGTGTCAAGCTCAAAGAAGAAACATGATGGCGTATTGTCAAAAAGTATATCTATTACAGTCTTATTATCAAATTTGAAAAATTCAAAGTTATGGTTGTGATATATGAACTGAAGCCCCTCTTTTTTGAGTTTTTCAGAAATTTCGGAATATGTTTTTATGAATTCATTGAGTTTTTTTACATTTTCCAAATTCTCTCTGGGCATAGAGCCTAATCCAACATATCTGCATCCCATTGTTTGATGATTTTGTATGACCTTATCCAGTTCATTCACGAACATTGAGTGGGAAATATGGGTAGCTGTTACAGGCATGTCAAGATCCTCGCTTATGCTTTTTACTGTTTTTGGGTCCATGGGACCAGCACCGGAGAGCTGGACTGAGGAATACCCCATATTCTTAACTTTCACGCAAGTCTGGTAATAATCCGTTTCATTCTGAGTGAATTCCCTTAATGTATATAACTGTGCTGCTGATTTCATATCGTTTTCCTTCCTATATTATATTCAATTATACCTTATGAGGTTGTTTAATCAAAGGTTAAATAATATAATAAAGTTAGGAAGGTGAAAATTATGCGCACTGTCATTTACAACGGGAAACTCATTCTTAAAGATAGGATATCAGAACAAGGCTTTATTGAAATAACTGATGGCATAATCACAAAGGTTTCACTGGCGAATCCTGTTAAAACTTTTCTGTCAGATGCAGACAGTATAATTGATGCACAAAAAATGTATATTTCACCAGGATTTATTGATATACATACCCATGGCGGAGGAGGTTATGAATTCGGAGAAAAAGATGAGGATTCATTCATAGTGCCATGCAAAATCCATGCTCTTCATGGTACTACAAGCCTGTATCCGACTATTTCATCATCTACATTTGATATCATGGAAAAAGCTGTTGTTCTGTATAAAAAAGCAATCCGAACGAATTACGCCGGAGCTTCAATGAGAGGACTGCATTTTGAAGGCCCATACTTTTCAGCAGCACAGAAAGGAGCACAGCAAGAGAAACATTTAAGAGTCCCTAATGCTTCTGAATATATGAAGATTCTTGATATGACGGATGACATTAAAAGATGGTCTTCAGCATGTGAGCTTGAAGGAATGCAGCAGTTTGCACTTGAATTGAGAAAAAAAGGGATTCTTGCAGCAGTCGGACATAGCGATGCAACATATGAGCAAGTTGAAAATGCGCATAAGTGGGGATTTTCACTTATTACACATCTGTACTCCTGCTGTTCTTCAATAAAAAGAGACAAAGGATATCGCATACTCGGGGTTGTTGAAGCTGCCTATCTGATAGATGATATGGATGTCGAAATAATATGTGACGGGCATCATCTTCCAGATGGCCTTATTCAGATGGTATATAAATTCAAAGGACCTGATAAAACAGCTATTATTACTGACTGCCTTGCATATGCAGGAATCAATGCTCCTAACGGCACCTTGTTGCGTGAGGATATAATGGTCGAAGACGGAGTTGCAAAATTGACTGACAGGTCAGCTTTTGGAGGTTCTATAGCTACATTTGACATGCTTGTCAGGACATCATTAAAGGCGGGACTTCCTCTGCTTGACATAATTAAGATGTCAACAATGACACCAGCCAGAATTATGGGAATTGAGAAGCAGACAGGCTCCCTTGAAACTGGCAAGGAAGCCGATGTTATTATTTTCGATCAAAACATAAATATGCACACCGTGTTTGTAAAAGGCAGCCGCATATTATAACTATTCTATTATTTCAATACTTTTTATTTTCTGTTCTGTTATCGGTCTGTCAGAATAGTTAGTTTTTTGCGAGGCTATTTCATCAATAGTTTCCATTCCTGCAGTTACTTTGCCAAATGCCGCATACTGGCCATCAAGATGAGGCGCATCTTGATGCATTATGAAGAATTGTGAACCTGCAGAATTAAAGTCTGAAGATCTTGCCATGGAAATAGTTCCTCTTCCGTGTTTGATTGAATTGGGTACTTTATTTGCCAAGAATTCGCCTTTTATATGGTATCCTGGACCTCCGGTACCTGTTCCTGTAGGATCTCCTCCCTGTATCATAAAACCTTTTATTACCCTGTGGAATATTAATCCGTTATAATATCCCTTCTTGGCAAGGCTTTTAAAATTCTCTACAGTAATCGGAGCTGCTTCCTCGTAAAGCTCCAAAGTAATGCTTTTACCATTTTCCATCGTTATTACTGCTTTAATCATGTAATCACCCTTTCCTATATGCAATGTAAGAATTTTACCATAAAAAGAGCTTAAAAGTATTCTTTTATTGAATATCCTTCTTATGACTGGTACAATTAACATAAATTGCATACGAGGAGAATAAAAATGCCAGATATTACTTATGAGATTAAAAAAGAAATAGGGGTTCTCTCTGAAGCGTCAACAGGGTGGACAAGGCAAGTTAATATGATAAGCTGGAATGGCAGAGATGCTAAACTGGATATCCGTGACTGGGCCCCTGAAAGAGAAAAAGCAGGGAAAGGTATGACTCTTACTAAGGATGAAGTAAAGAAGCTTGTGGAACTTCTTAATGAAGCAGATTTAGACTAGATAAGTTCATAGTTATGTAAGAGGCTGTTTCAGCCGGATTTATTTATTATATTTGTTTATATTTCAAATGCATTATACGTTTGGTATAATGTTCTTTGAATGATTTGAGGAAGGACTGATAAGATGAGGATAAGCGTGCAGAAGTTATATGACAATCCGCAGGATTACAAAGAAATGAGTGTAACTGTTGAAGGATGGGTCAGGACAATAAGGAGTTCAAAAGATTTCGGTTTTATTGAATTGAATGACGGAACCTGTTTCAAGAATGTGCAGATTGTATTTGAAAACAGTACAACAAATAATTATGAAGAGGTTGCAAAGCTGCCTATAGCATCAAGTGTTTCAGTAACAGGAAAATTTATATTAACTCCAGATGCCAAACAGCCATTTGAAATTAAATCAGAACATGTGGATATATGCGGTGTCAGTTCACTTGATTATCCTTTGCAAAAGAAAAGGCATACTTTTGAATATCTTCGCACTGTGGCGCATCTGCGTCCAAGAAGTAACACTTTCTTCGCTGTTTTTAAAGTCCGGTCAGTCCTTGCACAGGCAATACATACCTTTTTCCAGGACAGAGGGTTCATATATGTACATACACCGATAATTACAGCATCCGATTGTGAAGGAGCTGGTGAAATGTTCCAGGTTACTACTCTCGATCTGAATCGTATTGCTGATTCAAAAGAGAAAGTAGATTATTCAAAAGACTTTTTCGGTAAACAGACCAATCTTACAGTAAGCGGACAGCTTTCAGTGGAAACATACTGTATGGCATTTAAGAATGTATACACATTCGGACCGACTTTCAGAGCAGAAAACTCCAATACTGCAAGACATGCATCAGAATTTTGGATGATAGAGCCTGAGATGGCTTTTGCTGACCTTAATGATGATATGGAAACAGCAGAACAGATGATTAAATATATAATTAATTATGTAATGGAAAGATGCCCGTATGAGATGGAGTTCTTTGAGAAATTTATTGAACCAGGACTATTCGATAAACTGAAAGTAGTTACAGATTCAAAATTTGCTCATATAACATATACTGAAGCAATTGAAATTCTAAAATCTTGTAATGTGAAATTTGATAATGCTGTTGAATGGGGATGTGATCTCCAGACTGAGCACGAAAGATATATTACAGAACAGCATTTTAAAAAACCTGTTTTCGTTACAGATTACCCGAAAGCTATTAAAGCTTTCTACATGAAAGTGAATGAAGACAATATGACTGTAAGGGCAATGGACCTTTTAGTTCCCGGAGTAGGTGAGATTATTGGCGGCAGCCAGAGGGAAGAAAGGTATGATGTCCTTGTAAGCAGAATGAAGGAAATGGGTTTGAAAGAAGAAGATTACTGGTGGTATTTGGACACAAGAAGGTATGGCACTGTTAAACATGCAGGTTTCGGATTGGGATTTGAAAGAATGATAATGTATATGACCGGCATGGGTAATATAAGGGATGTCATCCCATTCCCAAGAGTACCCAAACATGCGGAGTTCTAAAAATGATTAACAATTCTGGTACCGATATAGCTGAAAGCGTAATTATTGTAAAAATCGCGCAAGCGGTTTCTCTATTCGATACTGTAAGGCTGACAAAAAAGAAAAAAGCAGTAAAACTGACTGATAACGGGAAATTAAAAACAGTTGAAATTTTCATTGATATTAATTACAACATCATTATCCCTCAAGTTGTATCGAAAATTCAAAGAGCTGTTGCATCAGCATTAGAGAAAGAGCTGGACATAGTGATGGATTCAATTGATGTGACAGTAGAGGGTGTTAATATCGACAAGTTGGAGAACAGATGAAGAAAGTGATAATTAATCTGCTAATCGCACTGGCTGTAGGCGGTATTTTAATTGCTGTCATGTTTACAAACCAGTCAGCAGATGATGCAATAAGAATATTAAAATCTATTGAATATATATACATACTGATAGCATTTTCCTGTGTTGTCATAATGTGGCTTACAGGTTCTGTTGCAATGAGAGTCATTAAGAAAGGCATGATAGGAAAACAAAAAGATCCCGGCGGGAATTTATTAGCTCTTATGTCTCATGAATTTTTCTGTGCTGTAACTCCTTTTTCTTCAGGAGGGCAGCCTGCGCTTGTCTATGTCCTTACCAAAAAGGGCCTTGACGCAGGTACTGCAGCATCATTAGCAATTATACGCTCATTTATATATCAGGTCTCGGAACTGTCCCTATCTGTTATCGGATTTCTGTTTTTAAGAAAATATCTTTTACAGCATGTACCTCATTTCCATGCGATATTCATACCAGCTGTCATTATATGCTCCATTATAGTAGGATTATTTCTGGCATTTTTAGGAAAAGGAAAACTGGCAAATAAAACAGTGACTTTTGTGATGTCCCTCATAAAGAAATTTTTTCCTAAAAAACATGAGAAGGTTGAAAAGACCGTCTATGAATCACTTTCAAGTTTTAAAGAAGGTGTAAGGATTTTCAAGACAAGACCATGGTTCTGGGTCTTCGCTATTATGTTTCAGATGGTAGAATTCATATGTATATATATGGTCCCTGTATTCATGTTAAGAGCTATAGAAGGCACTTTCAATAACGCTTTATCTTTGCTTGTATGTACATGTATCTGTTCAATTGTAATTTCCTATGTGCCAACACCTGGTACAGCAGGAGGAGCTGAAGGATTTGCGATGCTTCTTATTACGCCTTTCTTTGTTTCTTCTCCAGCTTTACCTGTAATCCTAATATGGAGATTATTAACATATTATTCAAAAATCCTGTTCGGAGGCATCAGTTTCATGTTTGCTCTTAAAACAAAAGGTGCTGACGGTAAAAAAATCAAAGCGAAAACAAAAGATTTGATCAATCAGGCAGATAGCATGATGTAGTTATTGCATTATAACAAATATGGTATATAATGTCATAATGGAGGTTATATATGGCGCAACTGATATTAGCTTCAACCTCTTCAAGAAGAGAAGAGATATTGAAAAAAGCAAACATCCCATTCATAATTATACCGCCTGATACAGATGAATCTGTTTTTAACGGTGATAATCCTAAATCCATAGTTATGGAACTTGCAAGAAATAAAGCCTTAAGCGTATGTGAGAAAGCCGGTTACGACGATATTGTCTTGGGTGTGGATACTATTGTTTATATTGATAAAACAATTCTTGGGAAACCAACAGACCAGTTGAATGCTAGAAAAATGATCCAGATGCTCAGCGGCAGGATGCATTCTGTAATATCAGGAGTTTGTTTAATAAGCAAGAAGGGTTTTGAAAAAATATTCTCAATAGAAACAGATGTAGTATTTAACACGCTTGATGAAATCGAGATAGATGAATATGTTAAAAGCGATGAACCATATGACAAAGCTGGCGGTTATGCCATACAGGGTCAAGCCGCAAAGTTTATAAAGAGTATAAATGGGTGTTTTTATAACGTAATGGGTCTTCCGTTATCTGCAGTTTACAGCGTCATAAAAAATATGATATGAGTGATTTTATAATGAAGGATCTGCCCTATGATGAGCGGCCTTACGAGAAACTTATGACAAAAGGAGCAGAAGCTCTTTCTGATACTGAACTTCTGGCAATAATTATAAAGACAGGTTTCAATGGGAGAAATGCTATGGATCTGGCAAGAAATCTGCTTAATGATAAAGATATGGGATTGGGAATCAAAGGTCTTTCATCAGCAGGAATTCAGCAGATGATGAAACATAAAGGTATAGGAAAAGTAAAGGCTATTCAGATAAAAGCCAGCTTGGAACTAGCAAATAGGCTGAATTCAATAAAAAAATGCAGATTAAAGCTTACTAATCCTGAACAGATTGCAAAATTAATGATGCCAAAATCAAAAGGACTTAATAAAGAGATTTGCTGGATCTTATGTTTTGATGTGCGTATGAATCTTATCAGTGAATCAGTTATATCTGTTGGAACCCTTGACAGTTCCATTGTGCATCCGCGTGATATCTTTACCGAGGTAATTAAGTCATGTGCACACAGCTTTATAGTAGTGCATAATCATCCATCGGGTGATGTCAGTCCAAGTGAAAATGATATACTCCTGACAAAAAGATTAAAAAAAGCAGGAGTATTGCTTGGCATGGAATTAAGAGATCACCTCATAATATCCGAACTAAATTATTTTAGTTTTCTCGCTAAAAGCATGCTATAATGTACTAAATGGAAAGGGAGAGATAATATGTCATTATTCGGCAGAGATATAGGTATTGACTTAGGTACAGCTAATACCTTGATATATGAAAGAAACAAGGGAATTATATTAAGGGAGCCTTCTGTAGTCGCTATGGAATCAAAAACAAGAAAGGTTGTCGCAGTAGGTAATGATGCAAGAGCAATGCTGGGCAGGACTCCGCAGAATATTATTACAGTTAAGCCTTTAAAAGACGGAGTCATAGCTGATTATCAGGGTACATTGGGTATGCTCAAAGAATTCATCAGAAAAGCCATTGGAAGAGCTATTCTATCAAAACCCTCAATGATAATTTGTGTTCCTGCAGGCGTAACGAAAGTTGAAAGAAAAGCAGTTATAGAAGCAGGTCTTGAAGCAGGCGCAAAGGAGATATTCGACCCTGAAGAAAGCCTTATGGCGGCAGTAGGAGCAGGTCTTCCTGTTTTTGAACCTACCGGAAACATGATAATAGATATCGGAGGAGGTACGACCGAGGTAGCAGTTATTTCAATGGGAAATATTGTTAACAGTAAAACATTACGATCCGCTGGAGATACCTTTGATGAACTTATAACTCAGTATATAAAGAAAAAATACAGAGTAATAATCGGTGCCAGAACTGCTGAAGATTTGAAGATAAATATAGGTAATGTAATGCCTTTTGATGAACCGAAAACTATGATTATAAGAGGCCGTAATGCAGACCAGGGGCTTCCTGTCAATCTTACTGTGAGTTCTGAGGAAATTTCTGAAGCAATGCATCCGGTAATTATAGAAATACTTGAATCAATTAGAGCAACACTGGAACTTACACCACCCGAACTTGCTGCTGATGTTATGGCAAACGGAATCGTGTTGAGCGGAGGAGGTGCTCTTATCTCTGGGCTTGACAGGTACTTGAGTGAGAAGACTGGTAACATTCCTGTAAGGGTTGCAGACAAGCCGCTTGAATGCGTAGCGCTTGGAGCAGGCAAGATGCTGGATAAACTGGATTATTTTAAGGGAATAACCAAAGTATAAGGAGTGACGCTTGAAACTTCTGAAAAACAGAAAATTCCAGATAATACTGATAATCGCGGTATTTATTGTAGTAGCAGTACTATCAATAAATAGGTTCAGCGGTGTGAATATTATAAGGAATCTGGTTACTATACCTATAACGTGGATTCAAAAAGGGATTAATAAAGCAGACGAATATTTCGCTCAAAAGAGTTTTACCAGAAAACAATTTCAAGAGCTGCTGGAAGAAAATAAAGTATTAAAAGCCGAGAATGAGGATCTTCGCGAACAGAATGCAGGTATGTCTTTTCTGCAAGATGAAAACCAATTGTTGAGAGATGCTCTTTCGCTGAAAGAGATATTTGATGGTTACAATATAATCGGAAGCAACATTATGGGTTCTGATCCGGGAAATTTTGTATACAGATATAAAATTGATATTGGAACCAGAGATAAGGTAAAACAGGATATGCCTGTAGTCGCTGCAAACAATGCTCTATATGGAAGAATATATTCAGTAAATTATACTACATCTGTGATTATACCGATTATTGATGAGAATGCGGGTATTAGCGGATGGATATCCAAGGAAAAGGGCGGCCATGTAAATATCAAAGGAGATATAAGATACAAAGAAGACGGATTGTGCCTGATAGAGAATGTTTCTGACGGTGTCGAGCTTGTTGTGGGGGATGTTGTGGAGACAAGCGGTTTCGGAGGTATTTATCCAAAGGGTATCTTGGTTGGAGTGATAGTAGAGATTTTCCATGATGAGATAACCAATGAGAGATATGGGGTTTTAGAACCTTATGTGGACTTTAATTCCATCAATACCGTATTTGTAATGATGGAGAAGACGGAATAAGATGTATAATTATAAATGGTACGCATATCTGCTTATAATCATAAACTTAATAATTGAACCATATATATCAAAATGGTTTTCTATAGGGGTTGCATATCCGGACATACTTTTAATTCTGATGTTTATGTTTTCAATGGGCAGAAAGGATAATCATGTATTAATAGTGTCAGCTTCAACAGGATTTATATATGATATGCTTTACAGCAGATTTTTAGGTCCAATGACTGTTTTGCTTTTTTTAAGAGGGCTCTTATCGATTGCAATAGGAAGAAGATTTAAAAAAGAAAATATTGTAATACTTACTCTTGCTGGTCTTGTCACTGCATTTATTTCCAGAGCATATACAATCATGTTATCTGTAGGAATCAAGGATTTTTTTAAAGGATTCAGCATGTTTATAACTGACATCGGATTTTCTGCTATATATACTGCTCTTATAATCACGGTTATAACCGCAGTAATGTTCATGATATATAACTCATATGGGAAAAGGAGCAAGAGGCTGCTATATGGACGGAATAACCAAAATTCTTAAGAATAGATATTTCATAATAGCGTTAATCATGCTTCTGATTATGATTATATTTTTAGGCAAGCTATATAAGCTGCAGATAATAGATGGAAAACTATATATAAGCCAGTCAGCTGTCCGGATAGAAAGAAGATATAAAATACATGCATCAAGAGGTAATATCTATGACCGTAACGGAGTACTTCTTGCCTATAACCGGGAATGTCAGAATGTTTATCTTACAAAGGCATTTACAGCAAGTGAGAACCTGAACCCCACTTTGCTTAATCTTTATGATCTGTTAACACAGAACAATGAGAAATTTCTTAAAAGCCTCACATCAGTACTTGAGTATAATCAGGAGTACGAGACATTTGTATTCAATAAGGACTGGACTTCGCAGGATCTTTTAGCCTGGCAGACAAGACAGGATCTTTTCGCACGGGCTGAAACTGCAGTGCAATATGATGCAAATGACTTCTTCAGATACCTTAGGAAATATTTCTATGTAGACAATACATATTCAGATCTAGATGCGTATAAGATAGTTACCTTGAGATACGAAATACTAAAAATGAGACCTGATTATATGTCAGGGTATATTGAGATAGCATCAGATGTCTCGCTGGAAACTGTTGCATATATCACTGAAAACAGCCATAAGCTCGGAGGCGTATCATTACGGAAGAGTTATGTAAGGGCTTATACTGATGAAGCAGCTTTGGCTGCACATATAGTAGGCTATGTCGGACTGGTGTCAGATAAAGAAATGGAAGATGATGTAACTCTTACATCTGATTATATGATTGGCAAGATGGGAATAGAACAGTATTGCGAAGACTATTTACGCGGTGAAGACGGATATGCGGTTGTGGAAACTGACGTTTCTGGAAAAGTGCTATCAGTGATTGAAGGTAAAAAGCCTGTTAACGGAAATGATGTATACCTTACAATTGATATTGAGTTGCAAAGAGCATCTCTTGATGCGTTAGCTGTTACTATTGAGGAAATTATTGCCAAAGCAGATGGAACTAAAAATTTCGGAGATGCCAATGCTGCAGTTGCAATTGTTATTGATGTTGATACTGGTGAATTACTAGCCTGTGCAAATAATAAGTCATTTGATCCTTCCTGGTTTATTGATAGTGATGAGGAATCTGTTGTAAAGAGACTAGAAGCTATTAATGATGAGGCAAATACACCTATGTTTAATAGAGCTATTCAGGCATTGTATACTCCAGGATCCATATTCAAACCGATTGTTGCGATAGCAGGTCTTGAAAGCAAAGTAATTAACAAGGATACACTTATTGAATGTAAAATGAAGACTGATATCGGAGGGCACAATTTTACATGTTTGAGCTGGCATGGGAAAATTAATGTCACCAAAGCTATTGAACAGTCCTGTAACATATTTTTTAATCTGTTGGGAGTTGAAACGGGCATAGACAGTATTGATGCATGGGCGAGAGCTTTTGGATTAGGAGTTAAAACAGGGATTGATCTGCCAAATGAAAGCAGAGGAATTATAAGCAATAAAGAATATAAGATGCAGACTTTTAGTGAGTCCTGGTGGATTGCTGATACTGCCCAGTCAGCCATAGGTCAGCTTTATAACAACTTCACTCCAGTACAGATAGCTAGTTACACGGCAACACTTGCTTCATCAGGCAGGAAGTATACGCCACATGTAATACTTAAGATTGAGGATGAGAATGGTGACATTTTGTTTGAAGGTGATAAATCCTATACAGAAGTCGGAATATCAGAAGAAACTGATGCTACAATTCGGGAAGCTATGAAGCTTGTCGCGAAAGAGGGTACAGCAAGCAGGGTTTTTGCGAAATATCCTCTTGTGGTCGCTGCCAAAACGGGAACTGCAGAAACAGGATATGAAATAGACTCTTCATCAAATGGTCTTTCAATCGCGTATGCGCCTGCAGACTCTCCGGAAATAGCTGCATGTGTCGTAATAGAAAAAGGAGTCTGGGGATCATATACTGTTCCTGCATTAATGAGGATATTCAATGAGTATTTTGATATTGAACTGGAAGAAGAGATAGTGGATGATACACTTGTAACAAATGAGCAATAGAGGTGACAAATGAAGGGTCTGATTCAGGTATATACAGGAGACGGCAAGGGCAAAACAACTGCATGTGCTGGTGCTGCAATAAGAGCTGCAGGACAAGGTATGAAAGTATATTTTATGCAGTTTCAGAAGGGATTTGACAGTGGAGAACTTAATATTTTAAGAAAAATTGATAATATAGTCGTAAACAGGATATGCAGTTTCAAAAAGTTTTATTACTATATGGATGAACAGGAAAAATATCTTTATGCAAAAGAGCATATGCAGGCTTTAGAATCTGCTATAGGAATGATTGCAAATGAACCTTTGAGATATGACATGCTTGTTCTGGATGAAGTGCTTGGAGCAGTCTCAATAGGTGTTATTGAGGAGAGCCTGCTTATAAACTTTCTTAAAACAAAGCCAGATCATATGGAAATACTTTTAAGCGGCAGAGATGCATCTGTTAATATTGTTAATGCTGCAGATTATGTATCTGATATAAAATGCGTAAAACATCCTTATAATAACAGCATTTCTGCCAGAAGAGGTATAGAATACTGATTATTTCGTGTCCCAGTGCTTAAAAACAGATATCATGTTTTCATATGGGTCGAACGCATTCCACTCACACTGTGCAAATGCTCCTGTGCGTTTCCTGTTCTTTTTTATTACTGCATCAGCAACCCGGTCAACTGCTTTTTTAACATCATCAACTGTACCGAATGGCAGAGTATACTGCCTGTCTATTTCACCCCAGAAGCATATTTTGTCTCCATATAGATTAATAAGTTTCTCTATATCCATACAAAACAGCTGTGAATTAATCGCATCTACTCCAATTTCGATTAAATCCGGATAAATCTGTTCGATAAAACCATCTGAATGGAAGAAAACATATTTATTTCTTGAGTGAGCAAGATCACAGTAATCCTTATACATAGGTTTAAACCACTCTCTCCATATTACAGGGCTTATTAGAAGGGATATCTGGGTTCCCCAGTCATCCATAAAGGAAAAACCATCAATGTCAGTTCTTGTCACCATTTCCAGCTCTTTCATATAGAAATGATGAAGTTTGGAAAGCAGTTTCTTTATTTTCGGCTCTTCTGTAGCTAAATCCATAAAAAGTTCCTCAGTACCTCTCATAAACTGAGCTCTTTCAAACGGACGTATATGAGTGTTCGCCAACATAAACTTATCTGATGTATTGCATTGGCGGTTAATAAAGTCTTTATTAAAACCTTCAAGTATTTCATATGGCATTATATATCTGTCAATATTATCAATATCAGAAAATATAGCTTTTTTTACTTCTCCCACTACACCTTGTTCTGCTACTTCAAATGTACAGCCGAACTCATCTGTGTATTCTGGCATCATATATGCGATGCCTTTCTCATAACGGCTTTTAGAAAATCCCAAATCAGGATTCTGTATATCGAACTCGATGTTTTTTAAAAGTTCTTCATACTGATCTTTTTTAAAAACCTTTACATTCGGCAATAACCAAAGCGTGCGCGGGAACCTATCTATACTCTCATGCTTCAAGACATTTATGACTCTTGTACGTGAATCCATATGCAACCTCCAAACAAAAAAGAGTATAACACAAAAATTTAATATGTATAGCAGAACCTTCTATTTTTGATTTAAATTTTATGAATTATCATAATATAAATAAAATAAGCTTATGATTGATATATAGCTGATTCCCATGTTCAACTTTACATAACAAGGCGGGTAATATAAAATAACTTAATAGAGGTAAAGAGATGATTTGTGTTTCAGATAAATGGAAAGATTATGAGTTGCTGGAGACAGGAAATGGAGAAAAGACAGAAAGATGGGGAAGCTATATATTAAGAAGACCTGATCCTCAGTGTATATGGCCATATCCTGTTACTAGCAGGGTGAATCCGGATGGAGTATATAACCGTTCCAATACTGGAGGAGGAAGCTGGCAGTGGAAAAAAGCTGTTCCCGAAAGATGGCAGATAAGCTATAAGCAGTTAAAATTTTATGTTGAGCCTACAGGTTTTAAACACACTGGTTTATTCCCTGAACAGGCATATAATTGGGATTTTCTTATTGAAAAAATACAAAAAGAATATGATGATAGAGACGGCAAAATAAATGTTTTAAACCTTTTTGCATATACTGGCGGTGCTACAGTGGCATGCGCATATGCAGGCGCTTCAGTATGCCATGTTGATGCTTCCAAAGGTATGGTTTCAAGAGCAAAGGAGAATGCCCAGTTATCAGGATTATCTGATGCCAAGATAAGATATATAGTTGATGATGCTGTAAAATTCGTTAAGAGGGAAATTAACAGAAATAGTAAATATGACATAATAATCATGGATCCGCCTTCATATGGCAGAGGTCCCAAAGGAGAGATGTGGCAGGTTGAGGACAGTTTATATAATCTTGTGGATTTATGTATGCATGTTTTAAGCGATAAACCTATTGCTTTCATGATTAATTCATATGCTTCTGATATATCTATGACTTCAATCGAAAATATTCTTAAGCTTACAATAGATATGAAATATTCAGGAAAGACTTTGTCCTATGAGTTAGGTTTGAAGCAGACTGACAGAAAAGTAACTCTGCCTTGCGGATATACTGCCAGATGGGAGAACAAGTGAACATAATATATGAGGATAACCACATAATAGTCGTTCTAAAAAAAGCAGACCAGCCTATTATGCAGGATGCTTCTCAAGATTATGATCTTCTTACCCAGGTAAAGGATTATATAAAAATGAAATATGATAAACCTGGCAATGTTTTTGTCGGACTTGTCCATAGGTTAGACAGACCTGTCGGTGGTATTATGGTTTTTGCAAAGACATCCAAAGCTGCTTCAAGATTAAGTGAACAGATTAGGAATAATAAGGTTGTAAAAAAATATTTGGCTGTTGTACTTGGAAGAATGAGTAATACAAGTGATAGTCTGGAAAACTGGATGTATAAGGATGAATCAAAGAAGACTTCATTTATTGCTGATAAAATATATAAAGATGCAAAACTTGCCAAACTGAGTTATACAGTCTTGAAGACTTCAGGCGAGTATTCATTACTTGATATAGATCTTCATACCGGCAGGCATCATCAGATAAGAGTGCAGTTTTCAAATATAGGGCATCCGATCTATGGTGATATGAAGTATGGCAACGGGCCTAAAGGTCATATAGCGTTATTTGCGTACTGTCTGGAATTTATTCATCCTGTTACAGGACAGTTAATGAAATTCAATGCAGAACCGGATTACAGCATACCGCCCTGGCCTCTGTTCAGATAATCAATTTTTGATGATATCTCTTCTCTTGTAACAGCAGTTAATCCGTTGAACTGTTTGGATAATGCCTGCTTCATCA
>Ga0123335_1002542_pt1 | contig 26999 bp, 24 predicted proteins | sample BiotimSIPDNA_2_FD_89707 | JGI IMG/M metagenome (GOLD analysis project Ga0123335, IMG submission 89707) | Anaerobic biogas reactor microbial communites from Washington, USA - Biogas_R2 time_0 SIP DNA | ecosystem: Engineered > Bioreactor > Anaerobic > Unclassified | place: Washington, USA...
AACAGAAGATTAACTGAACCGCCGGATACGGAACCGTACGTCCGGTGGTGTGGGAGGACGGAGGGCGTGAGCCCTCCTCCTACCCGATAGAGAAGAAATACACATATGATACAGCCTCCGTTATCCGAGATCAGGGAACTAGCCAGGAAGGGATCGATTATACCGGTATCCAAGGACATCCTGGGTGATCTGCTCACGCCGGCGGCGGCCTTTCTGCGGGTAGCGCAGGGGCGCCGGCGGGTCTTTCTCCTCGAGAGTGTCGAGGGAGGAGAGCGGCTGGCCCGCTATTCGTTCGTCGGTTGGGACCCTTTTATTGTGGTGCGGGGGAAAGGGAGTACCGTCTCGGTCGAACAGCAGGGCGAGATCACCAGATATGCAACCGGCGGTTTCGAAAAGCTGCGCGAGATTTCAGCGGGCTTTATTCCGGTGGCACTGCCGGGACTCCCGCCATTTACCGGCGGAGGGGTCGGCTACTTTGCGTACGATCTCGTCAGGCAGTTCGAAAAACTCCCCAATCTGGCCGAGGACGATCTCGAACTCGACGATTACCAGATGATGTACTTCTCCACGGTTCTGGCATTTGATCACCTGCGGCACCGCATCCACATCATCACGAACATCTTCACACATGGCGAAACGGACAACCTGGAGGGGAAGTACCAGGACGCGCTGTTGCGCCTCGAGCAGATCGAGAGACGCCTTACGGTTCCGATTTCGCTCCCCGCTCCCGCTTCCAGGCCGGAGATTCCCGAGCCGGTTTCCAACGTTGACGAGGCGAAGTATTACCAGAACGTCAAGCGGGCCAAGTCGTGGATTGAAGCGGGCGACATCTTCCAGGTGGTGCTGTCTCAGCGCTTTGCGATGGATATCAGCTGCGATCCGTTCGACATCTACCGCGCGCTTCGTTTCATCAACCCGTCGCCGTACATGTTCTTCCTGCGCATCGACAACCTGCATATCGTGGGATCTTCTCCAGAGATGCTGGTGAAGGTACGGGATGGCCGGGTCGAATACGGCCCGATTGCAGGGACACGTCCCAGAGGGCGCACCGACGAAGAGGATCTGCAGCTCGGCAGCGAACTGCTGGCCGATGAGAAAGAACGGGCGGAGCACATCATGCTTGTCGATCTGGGCCGTAATGACCTTGGCCGCGTCTGCAATTACGGGAGCGTGCGTGTCACCGACCTTATGCGCATCGAAAAATACAGCCATGTGATGCATCTCGTCAGCAGCGTGGAAGGAGAACTGCGCAAAGATCACGATTGCTATCACGCGCTGGAAGCGTGCCTCCCCGCGGGGACCGTGTCAGGCGCTCCGAAAGTGAGGGCAATGGAGATCATTGATGCGCTCGAGCCGTGCAGGCGGGGTATCTACGGCGGGGCGGTCGGTTACGTCGATTTCTCCGGCAATCTCGATACCTGCATTGCGCTGCGCACGCTGGTAATCAAGAACAACGTGGCGTACGTGCAGGCTGGAGGCGGTGTCGTGGCCGATTCCGATCCGAAACGTGAGCGCGAAGAATCGATCAACAAGGCGAGCGCCCTGATACGCGCCGTCAGGTTCGCCCATGAAGGGCTGAAGTGATCCATAGATCGGGGCAGGGAATTCGATGATTCTGGTGATAGACAATTACGACTCTTTTACTTTCAATCTGGTCCAGTATCTCGGCGAGATGGGTAAGGAGATGAAGGTCTTCCGCAACGATGCCATTACCGCGGAAATGATCGGGAACCTTGCTCCCCGAAGCATTGTCATCTCTCCCGGTCCCGGACGCCCGGAGAATTCCGGCATCATCATCGATGCAATCAGGGAATTTGCCGGCAAGATCCCGATTCTGGGGGTGTGTCTCGGACACCAGGCGATCGGGGCCGCATTTGGCGGGGACGTCGTCTCTGCTCCCACCATTATGCATGGTAAGACCAGCGACGTAATTCATGACGGCCGCACGATCTACCGGGATCTGCCGAATCCGTTCCGCGCCACCCGCTATCATTCACTGGTGGTGTCGCCCGACACGTTCCCCGATTGCCTGGAGATCTCGGCCCGAACCGCGGATGGAACCATCATGGGATTGCGTCACCGGGAAATGATGGTGGAAGGGGTGCAGTTTCATCCTGAATCCATCCTGACCGACACAGGGATGAAGCTGCTGTCTAATTTCGTAGAACTGAGCTTGGGGTAATCATGCGAGAGTACCAGCTGCCCGATAACTGCCGTGGGACCATTCTCGAGAGAATTGTACAGGCCAAGGTGCTTGAACTGCAGGATCTGTCCCTGCATTCCCTCGAAGCCCGGCTGGAGAACGCGCCTGCCGTGCGTCCCTTCAGAAATGCTATCGAGTCCCGCTTCCCCGCCGTCATCGCGGAAATCAAGAAAGCATCCCCTTCAGCCGGCGTGATCCGCCCGGATTTCGATCCCTCGGGAATTGCCCGCGACTACAGTGAGGCTGGGGCCGCCGCACTATCGGTCATCACTGAAGTGCGCCATTTCCAGGGCGCACTGGAGATCCTGTCCGGTCTGCGCCGTGAGTCTCCGCTTCCTCTCCTGCGCAAGGACTTCATTATCGATCGCCGCCAGGTGCTGGAGGCGCGGCATGCGGGAGCCGATGCGGTGCTGCTGATTGCCGCGCTCCTCGATTTGCAGTCTCTGGAGGGACTCCGATCCGAAGCGGAAAGACTGGGGATGGAAGCGCTGGTCGAAGTCCATAACTCGCAGGAACTTGACAAGGCCGTTGCTGCCGGCGCCACCCTGATCGGCGTCAACAGCCGCGATCTTCGAACGTTTGAAGTTTCACTTGACGTCGCTCTTGAACTCGCACCGGAGATTCCGGCAGGTGCCTTCGCCGTGGCGGAAAGCGGCATCAGGACCCCCGACGACATCCAGCGGCTTTCGGCCGCCGGGTACAGCGGCTTCCTTGTCGGCGAACACCTGATGCGGGCACCATCGCCCGGCGCCGCACTTGCCGCATTGCTTGGAGCCCGGACGTGAAAGTCAAAGTCTGCGGGATCACAAGTTACCATGATGCAGCCATGGCCCTGGATCTGGGAGTCGATGCTCTCGGCTTCAACTTCTTCCCTCCGAGTCCAAGATACATAGCTCCCGAAGAGGTTCGCGCCATCATCAGACGGCTTCCTCCGTTTACCGTAAGTGTGGGGCTGTTCGTGAATTCGGAATACGGCACGGTGGCGGAAGCGGTACGAGTCTCCGGAGTACAGGTCATACAGCTTCACGGCGACGAGAGCCCGGAATACTGTGAAAAGCTTTCCGGCTGGCCGCTGATCAAGGTTCTGAGGATAGGAGAAGCTTTCTCTTCCGGCCTGGTTGACGGTCTGGAGCAATACCCGGTGCGTGCTTTTCTTCTCGATTCCAGAGACGACCTTCTTTTTGGCGGAACCGGGAAGACCTTCGACTGGAGCATTTCACGCCGGATCAGGAGGGTACGTCCGTTGATACTGGCGGGAGGGCTTCGTCCCGGGAATGTCGGCGAGGCGATTCGAGTCGTAGATCCACATGCGGTGGATGTCTGCAGCGGAGTCGAAAGCTCGCCCGGAAGAAAAGATCCCATTCTGTTGCGGGAATTCATGAATGAGGTGAGAAATGCCGTCTAACACTATGACCGGTCCGGATGAAAGCGGCCACTTCGGCCCGTTTGGAGGAAGATTCGTTCCCGAGACCCTGATGGGTCCGCTTCAGGAACTCGAGGAGGCGTACAAGTCCGCCGTCAAAGATCCCGAGTTCAATGCGCAGCTCGACGCTCTGCTGAAGAACTATGCCGGGAGGCCTACGCCGCTGACCCGGGCGGACCGGCTGGCCGCCCATATCGGCAAGGGGCGTATATACCTCAAACGGGAGGACCTGACCCACACGGGAGCTCACAAGATCAACAACGCGATCGGCCAGATACTCCTGGCCAGGCGTATGGGGAAGACCCGGATAATCGCCGAGACCGGCGCCGGGCAGCATGGCGTTGCCACTGCGACGGTCGCGGCGCTGTTCGGTATGGAATGCGTGATCTACATGGGAACAGAGGACATGCGCAGGCAGGCTCTGAACGTCTTCCGGATGCGCCTGTTGGGAGCCGAAGTCAGGGGAGTCGATGCCGGCAGCTGCACTCTCAAGGATGCCATCAATGAAGCGATGCGCGACTGGGTGACCAATGTATCCAGCACCCACTACCTGCTCGGCTCGGTCCTGGGCGCACATCCCTACCCCTGCTTGGTGCGTGATTTCCAGAAGGTCATCGGAAGGGAAGCCCGGGCGCAGGTTATGCAGGCCGAGGGGCGGCTCCCCGACCTCCTGATCGCATGCGTGGGAGGGGGGAGCAACGCTATCGGGCTGTTCTATGAATTCCTGAACGAGCCGAACATCAGGATGATCGGAGTGGAAGGCGGAGGGAGAGGTATGTCGCTGGGCGACCATGCAGCCAGGTTCAGCGGAGGAAGAAAAGGGATTCTGCAGGGGACCCTGAGCTACGTGCTGCAGGATGAGCATGGGCAGATTGCCGGGACCCACTCGATTTCCGCGGGACTGGACTATCCGGCAGTTGGTCCCGAACACTCGCTGCTGCACGACAGCGGCCGCGTAAGATACACCTCGATCCAGGATGATCTCGCGCTCGACGCTTTTCAGACTCTCAGCCGCAAAGAAGGAATCATCCCGGCACTGGAAAGCTCGCATGCGATTGCAGAGCTGATACGGATTGGGCCGGAACTGGACAACGATTCAATTGTTATCGTCAATCTCTCGGGACGAGGGGATAAGGACGTGAACCAGATAGCCGAGTTGCTGCAGAACAGGAGTTGATATGAGCCGCATAGGAAAAAGACTCAGTGAACTGAAGGCGTCGGGAGGGAAGGCGTTCATCCCATTCATCGTGGCAGGCGATCCCGATCTCGAGACGACTGTAAGGCTTGTGCCGGAACTGGAGAGGGCCGGCTCGGATGTCGTCGAACTCGGAATCCCGTTTTCCGATCCGGTCGCGGACGGGCCGACGATCCAGCGTGCAGGCGCCCGAGCCCTGCGCCACCACTACGGATTTTCCGATTACCTGCAGGCCGTCAGGCAGATACGAAACGAGAGCCAGGTTCCTTTGCTTCTCTTCAGCTACTACAACCCGATCTTCCAATACGGGCTGGAATCGCTGGCGGCTGAGGCGCAAAGCGCCGGGGTCGACGGAATCCTTGTAACGGACATAACGCCGGAAGAAGCAGACCCGTACCGAGCGTGCCTGGCGGCGCATGATCTCGATTCTATCTTCCTTGTCGCCCCTACCAGCAGCGACCGGCGGATAGCGAAAATCGCGGCGTGTTCCACCGGCTTGGTCTATGTCGTCTCGAGGACCGGGGTGACTGGAGCGCAGCAGGAGCTCTCCGCGGAGGTACAGCCGACGGTGGAACGGGTGCGGCACCACACGCAGCTTCCCGTGGTGGTAGGATTCGGCATCTCCCGGCCGGAACAGGTTCGTGCCGTATGGGCGATCTCCGACGGGGCCGTGGTCGGCAGCGCCATCGTCGCGGAAATGGAAAAACTCGCGACTCCAGGAGAGATCCCCGCGCACGTCGGCGGCTTCTGCCGCTATCTTCTCTCGTAGCATAAAAACGGACATTCCCGCACGAAAGTGCCGGGTTGTTTTCCGCTGGTGCCGGAGTGCGCTAAATTCCGCCGCATCAGCTGTCAGCGACTAAACAGGTAAAAGTTCCCCGCCGGTGATGTACCGCTGCTCTCCCCGCAAGCGGCTCTGTTTGGCAATCAAATCATTGATTCTAAAGAGAAATGTGGAGTGTGGCCCGCGGTTTGCCTCTAAAGCCCAACGCTTTCGCGGCCTCCGGGCCGCTGTGTGACAGACTTGAAAAGGAGAAAGAATGAGAAGATCACTTATGACACTGATTCTGCTGCTGGCAGGCAGTCTGGCATTAACTGCCGCGCAGTCAGGTCAACAGAGCATTCCACAACAACAGGAGCGGGAGATAACGCTTACCGGCTGCCTGCGGGCGGGTAGCACTCCCAATTCCTTCATGCTCGACAATGCGACACCGAGTGAGATGAGCCGGCAGAGTGAGTATCACTCTGAAGGGCAGTCTTCATCGCCGGCCGAACTGGCCCGCACCGAGACCGATTACATGCTGATCCCGGAAGGAAGAGTGGATCTGCAGAGCCATGTCGGCAAGAAAGTCGAGATCACAGGTGAAATGATCGGATCGGGCGCCGAAACGGCGACCACTCAGCCTGAAGGGGGCAGCTCTCAGCCTCAGGTGATGGTCCGTTCGATACGGGAAGTCGCCCAGTCGTGCGATTAATCTGAATCAGTTACTGCGTTGATGGCCCCGTGGACCCGACCCCCGGTCCAGGGGCCATCACGCGTCTGTCCTCATATCTTCACGATTTGCTCCCGTTACCCGAAAATCCGCTGTAGAATGTGAACGCGGCTTCAGCGCCGATGATTATTGTGTTCGCAGACCGGGAGATCCTGATTTGTTCCTGATTGATTTCGAACCTGTAGGGCGCCGGGGCCAATGCCGTGGCGAACAAAGCCTGCTCGCCTGCGCCCGTGATTTGAATGTGGATATCGTAAGCATTTGTGGCGAGTCTGGTAAATGCCGCCGCTGCAGGGTGCAGATCATTTCGGGTGAGGTCTCTTCCCCGACCGCCGAAGAAAAGAAGGCGTTTAGCGAAAAGGAACTGCAACAGAATTACCGGCTCGCCTGCAGGACCTTTCCCCGCGGTAATGTTAAAGTTCATATCCCGCCTGAGTCCCTGACCGCTCCTCAGCGCACCCAGGTGGAGGGTCTCGCGCTTGAAGTAAACCCGGAACCGCCGGTTGCAGCTCTGGCCGTCCGCATGGAGGCTCCAACACTCGATTCGCCCGAGCCGGACGACAGGAACCTGTGGACCGCTCTCGAACAGCAGCACGGCATTCAGTCCGGCAGCATCGACATGATGGTTATGAGGACGGTTTCCCGGAGCCTGCGTGACGCCGGCTGGCATGTCAGTGCGGCGGTGCGGGAAACCGAGATTGTGGCGCTTGGGAAACATTCGACCCGCTGGATCGGGCTTGCCACCGACATCGGGACAACCAAGATAGCTGTCTATCTGGTGGATCTGGAAACCGGGAAGACGATTGCCTCAAAGGGGCTGATGAATCCCCAGATTGCGTACGGCGAGGATGTTGTCTCGCGGATAACGGCGGCAGGGAAATCAGCCGAGAACGCGGCCAAGCTCCAGACCCTGCTGGTGGATGGGCTGAATCAGGCGATTACCGAGCTGTGCAGGCAGATAGATGCCGACAGGACAAGCATCGTTGAAGCGGTTGTGGTAGGGAATACCGCGATACACCACCTGTTCCTGCGGCTGCCGGTGAAGCAACTCGGTCTCTCGCCCTACGTGCCTGCGGTCCGGTCTGCCGTCGACGTTAAGGCACGCGACATAGGTCTTGCCATCGCACCCGGGGCGTACGTCCATCTGCTTCCGAATATCGCGGGATACGTGGGAGCGGATCACGTCGCCATGCTGCTGGCTGCGGACATCGTCGAGGCTCCCGGCGTGACGCTCGCCATTGATATCGGGACCAACACCGAGATATGCCTGAACAACAACGGGAAGATGACCAGCGTTTCCTGTGCCTCGGGCCCGGCGTTCGAAGGGGCTCACATAAAATACGGAATGCGTGCCGCACCTGGAGCGATTGAGCACTTCCGCCTGACCGGGGTTGAAAGAGAGATCCAGACCATCGGGGGAGAGCCGGCTGTGGGGATCTGCGGATCAGGATTGCTGGATATCGTCGCTCAACTTCGAACAAACGGGGTGTTGGACGCGCGTGGACGCATGGCGGAGCATCATCCCCTGGTCCGCGAGCGCGACGGCGGCAGAGAATTCGTGGTTGTCGAACGCCCGGGGAAAGACGATATAACGGTGTCGCAGAAAGACGTGCGGGAACTCCAGCTTGCCAAGGCCGCCATACGGCTTGGGATATGGGCGCTGGTCGAATCTGAAGGGTTGACTGAAGAGCAGATTGACAGCGTCATAGTTGCGGGGGCATTCGGCACGTATATCGACATCGAGAGCGCGATGGCGATCGGCATGCTGCCCCCGCTTCCAACCGAACGCTTCAGCCAGGTAGGGAACGCAGCGGGGACGGGGGCGCGCCTCGCCCTCATCTCCCGTAGCCGGCGTATGGTGGCGCACCAGATAGCGTCGCTAGACGGCTACATGGAACTTGCCTGCATCCCTGACTTCAACCGCAGGTTTGCTGAAGCGAGCAGCATGTCGTGGCAGATGAGCATCCAGAGCGCGAGAGTCTGACCGTGCCTGGCGAGCCTACTGGCCTCCAGAGAGCGAACCGAGAAAATCTGCATTGGTCCGCGATTTACCGAGCTTTTCGAGCAGCAGTTCCATGCTTTCAGTGATCGAAAGGGGCGTCAGGACTTTCCGGAGAATCCAAATCCTGTTCAGGTCGGACTGGGGAAGGAGAAGCTCCTCTTTCCTGGTCCCTGACTTATTAATGTCGATGGCGGGGAACACTCGCCTGTCGACCAGTTTCCGGTCAAGGTGAAGTTCCATATTCCCGGTGCCCTTGAACTCTTCGAAGATCACGTCGTCCATGCGGCTGCCGGTATCGATCAGGGCGGTCGCGATGATCGTCAGACTCCCTCCTTCTTCGACGTTTCTTGCCGCACCGAAAAAGCGTTTCGGCCGCTGCAGTGCGTTGCTGTCCACGCCTCCGGAAAGCACCTTGCCGCTTGGCGGAACGATCGTGTTATAGGCCCGTGCCAGCCTTGTAATGCTGTCGAGGAGAATGACCACGTCGCGCTTGTGCTCGACAAAGCGTTTTGATTTCTCCAGAACCATTTCGGCCACCTGGACGTGGCGCGACGCCGGCTCGTCAAACGTGGAGCTGATGACCTCGCCCTTGACCGAGCGCTGCATGTCGGTGACTTCCTCGGGCCGTTCGTCAATCAGGAGCACGATCAGGTAGACTTCAGGATGGTTCTGCGAGATCGAATTCGCTATCGATTGCAGCAGCATCGTCTTGCCTGTTCTCGGAGGAGAAACGATCAGTCCGCGCTGTCCCTTGCCGATCGGCGCGAGCATGTCCATCACCCTGCCTGAGAGGTTGTCCGGCGCGGTTTCCAGCTTCAACTGCCCGTGCGGATACAGCGGCGTCAGGTTGTCGAAAAAGATCTTGTCCTTGGCCGATTCCGGATGTTCGAAGTTTACCGCTTCGACTTTGATCAGGGCGAAGTAACGTTCGCCGTCCTTGGGCGGACGTATCTGCCCGGAAACAGTGTCCCCGGTTCTCAGGTCGAATTTTCTGATCTGTGACGGTGAGACGTAGATGTCGTCCGGTCCGGGAAGATAGTTGTAATCAGGAGCCCGCAGGAATCCGAATCCTTCGGGGAGGCATTCCAGCACTCCCTCGGAGAAAATCAGTCCTGACTGTTCAGTCTGGGCTTTCAGGATCTGGAATATCAGTTCCTGCTTCCGTAACCCGGTATAGCCGGGGACGTTCAGATCTTTCGCGATCGTCGTCAGGGACGAGATATTCATCTCCTTGAGTTCAAGTATGTTCAGATGGTTGTTTTCACGGCCGTTCGCATTGCGACGTTGCGTCGTTTCAGGCATGAGTGGCCTCCCTCCAGGGGAGAAGACGGTAGGTTGTTGGTCATTTAGCGATATCTCTTTGAAGGATCAACTGCGGTTGCCTGGAGTACCCGTTGCCAGATTTCCCTGCAGCCGGTTCCAGTTTTCGCCGAAGACATCAGCACCGGTTGACCCTCAAATGACATCGAAAGTACGCGCTGTTGCGCACTTTTCTGGTTATTAGACAGTTTATCAGACTTGGCTCCTACCAGCATGCGCGGCAGTTTGAGCTGGTCGAGCCATTCCGACAGCTGGATATCCGATTCAGCAGGCGCCATTCGTGCATCGACGAGCTGGATGACCAGCACCACGGTAGAACGCTCAAGGAAGTACCGTTCAATGAGCGCCTTCCATTGCCGAATTGTTGATTTGCCTGTCTTCGCATATCCAAAACCCGGTAAATCAACGAAAAAGAATGATCTGTCAATCCTGTAGAAGTTGATCGTCTGGGTCTTGCCCGGAGTCGCGCTGGTCCGGGCAAGCGTATTCTTTCCGGCTAGCCGATTGATCAGGCTGGATTTACCAACATTGGAGCGGCCGGCGAAAACAACTTCGGGGATTCCCTCGCGAGGGAAATCTCGTTCCGAGACGGCACTGATGACGAATTCGGCCTGGACCACCGGGAACAATGAAGGTGAATTTCAGTGAGCGACGTTCTCGTTGGGACGAGCCCCCTCGATGGCGGGCACCTGCGAAACCTGTCTCGGGACAGGCTGCTTTTCCAGAGCGACCTGAAGGACTTCGTCCATCGTTTCCACAAAAGTGACACTCAAAACTTCCAGAATATCCGGCGGGAGATCCTGGAGATCCTTTTCGTTCTCCTTGGGGAGAATCACGTTCTTGATTCCGGCACGATGTGCGGCCAGCAGCTTTTCCTTTACTCCGCCGATCGGGAGCACCTTGCCGCGCAGGGTGATTTCGCCCGTCATCGCCACATCTTTGCGGACGGGTATCTTGGTGAGCGCCGACACTATTGTCGTTGCCATCGTGATTCCGGCAGAGGGGCCGTCTTTTGGAATGGCGCCTTCCGGAATGTGGATATGGAGGTCCATCTTCCGATGGAATTCGCGGCCGATGCCGTAGTCGGCTGCCCGGCTCCGGACAAAAGACATGGCTGCCCGGGCCGATTCCTGCATAACCTCTCCCAGTTTCCCGGTCAAAGTCAGCTGCCCCTTGCCGTCCATGAATGTGGCTTCGGTCTGGAGCACCTCTCCACCCACTTCAGTCCATGCCAATCCGGTTGTAAGACCTACCTGGTTGTTCTCGCTAATCCCCTGCATCCTGAACTTGGGACGGCCCAGAAGTTTTTCAACCTCTTCCGGCGTGATCGTGCTGCTCTTCACCTCATCCGTGACGATCCTCTTTGCCGTCTTTCTGCACACGTTGGCGATTTCGCGTTCGAGGTTACGCACGCCCGATTCGCGGGTGTACTTGCGGATGATTTCAAGCAGCGCATCATCCTGGAACTGGATCTGCTCCGGGCTCAGCCCGTTTGCTTCTACCTGCTTGCGAACCAGGAAGCGCTTCGCTATCTCGAGCTTCTCGTTTTCGGTATACCCGGTCAGCTGTATCACTTCCATTCTGTCCTGCAGCGGACGGGGTATGGTGTACAGCACGTTTGCCGTAGCTATGAACATTACCATCGAAAGATCGAACTCGGTATCGAGGTAATGATCCACGAACATGTGATTCTGTTCCGGATCGAGGACCTCGAGGAGAGCCGCGGACGGGTCGCCTCGGAAATCCGTGCTCATCTTGTCCACCTCGTCCAGCATGAAGACGGGATTGCGCGTTCCTGCCTTCTTCATGTACTGGACAATCTGGCCGGGAAGAGCTCCTATGTAAGTGCGCCGATGCCCTCGGATTTCCGCTTCATCACGTACGCCGCCCAGCGACAGGCGGACAAACTTCCTGCCGGTCGCGCGCGCGATCGATTTACCCAAAGAAGTCTTTCCCACTCCCGGAGGTCCGACGAAGCAGAGGATGGTCCCCTGCGGTTTCTTCACCAGGCTGCGGACTGCCAGGAATTCGAGGATACGGTCCTTGATCTTCTCAAGACCATAGTGGTCTTCTTCAAGCACCTGCTTGGACCAGTTGATGTCGCGGATTTCCTTGGATTTCTTGTTCCACGGCACCGCCAGGAGCCAGTCGAGATAGGTCCGTGACACGGTTGATTCGGCAGACATGGGAGGCATCATCTCGAGGCGCTGAATCTCCTTCATCGCCTTCTCGTATGCATCCTTCGGCATCTTCGCCGCTTCCACCTGCCTCTTGAGCTCGTCCAGCTCGCTCTTTTCGTCCTTTCGACCCAGTTCCTTCTGGATCGCCTTCATCTTTTCGTTGAGGTAGTACTCTTTCTGAGCCCGCTCCATCTGGCGCTTCACGCGACCCTGGATGTTCCGGTCTACCTTGATCTTCTCCATCTCGACTTCGATGATCTCGTTGATCTTCTCAATTCGTTCGGCAAGGTCGACCATCTCGAGCAGCTGCTGCTTTTCCTCGATCCCGATAGGGAGGTTGGCGCAGATGTTGTCCGCCAGTTTCGACGGCTCGAGCGTCTTCATCGCGTTCAGGATTGCGTCGTAGTTGACGTGATGGCTCAGCTTGGAAAACTGTTCGAAAACGGTCTGCAGCCGCTTGATCAGAAGGTTGGTGCGTGCGCTCGAGGTCGAAGTCTCTTCAAGCAGTTCGACATCGGCGACGAAAAATCCCGGATCGTTGGAGTACCGGAGAGCCCGGACCCGTTGCACGCCTTCGACGAGCACCTTGATGTTTCCGTCAGAGAGCTTGACGCTCTGGACGATAGCCGCTACGGTCCCGACAGCATAGATATCAGAAGCCTTCGGCTCATCAACGGAAGCGTCCATTTGAGTCGCCAGAAAGATCCGCTTGGATCCCTCCAGGGCGAACTCCAGGGCTCTCACTGAAGTGGGCCGCCCGATCACAAAAGGGATCATCATGTGGGGAAAAACCACCACATCCCGGATCGGGATCATTGGGAGACGTTCTGTTTTCTTGGGGGATAGTTCGTTTGTCATGCTTAAGTTAACCGGCCTTTTCCAATAACGCGAAGGCGATACTTCTGTTTTCCACCATCTCACGCGTTATCATGAATTCTTTTACCTTCTTCTGTGAAGGCAACTGGTACATAACGTCCAGCATAAGATCTTCAAGTATGATTTTCAACCCGCGGGCCCCCATCTTGCGGTCCAGAGCGAGATCGGCGACCGCCCCTACTGCATCATCGGTGAACTTAAGTTTGACGTTTTCGAATTCAAAAAGTTTCTGATATTGCCGTACCAGGGCATTCTTGGGCTTCGTGAGGATCTCGACCAGCGCATCGTGGTCGAGTTCCGACAGGGAACCGATCACCGGCAGCCTGCCCACGAATTCGGGAATCAGCCCGAACTTGATAAGATCACGCGGCTCGCACGTTTCCAGTATGTTCGCCGTCTGGTCTTTCTTCTGGCTCTTCAGGACCTTTGCCGCCTTGTCTCCGATTAAAAACCCCATGCTCTTCTTTCCGATCCGTCGTTCGATGATCTTGTCGAGTCCGACAAAGGCGCCGCCGCAGATGAAAAGAATATTGGTCGTATCAATCTGGATGAATTCCTGGTGAGGATGCTTACGGCCGCCCTGAGGGGGAACATTTGCAACCGTCCCTTCGAGAATCTTCAGCAGCGCCTGCTGTACTCCTTCGCCCGAGACGTCCCGCGTGATCGACGGGTTTTCGTCTTTTCTCGCGATTTTGTCGATTTCATCTATGTAAACGATGCCCTGCTGGCATTTCTCCTTGTCGCCACCTGCATTCTGCAGCAGCTTCAAGATGATGTTCTCGACATCTTCGCCGACGTACCCGGCTTCTGTGAGAGTCGTGGCGTCCACGATCGCAAAAGGCACCGAGAGCATCCTGGCCAGAGTCTGGGCCAGAAGTGTCTTCCCCGTGCCGGTGGGACCTATGAGCAGCACATTGCTCTTCTGCAGCTCAAGGTCGCCTCTCTTCTTCGAAATCTCCAGGCGCTTGTAATGATTGTAGACGGCGACGGCCAGCTTCTTCTTTGTCGTCTCCTGTCCGATCACATAAAGGTCAAGGAATTCCTTGATTTCCTGCGGCTTGGGCAACTTCTCGCCGATCGGCGAAGTGACGACGTCGTCTGCGATTATTTCGTTGCAGACATCGACGCACTCGTCGCATATGTAGACCGTCGGTCCGGCAATGAGCTTCTTGACGTCGTTCTGGCTCTTGGAGCAGAACGAGCATCTTAAGACATCATCTCTCTCGTCATCTTTTCTCAAAGGAGTCCTCCAGGGTAACTTGATTAACTACCCTACTCTTTTCTCAAGATAACCTGATCCACAATCCCGTACTCTCTGGCTTGGCTGGCGGTCATGATGTAATCCCGCTCGACGTCTTTCTCGATGCGCTCGAGATTCTGTCCCGTATGTTTGGCCAGGATCTCATTCATCGCTTCGCGAAGTCTGAGGATCTCACGCGCATGAATGTCGATGTCCGTAGCCTGACCGGCCAACCCACTCATAGATGGCTGATGGATCAAAATTCTGGAGTTTGGTAAGGCAAAACGCTTCCCCGGAGTGCCTGCTGCCAATAATAACGCTCCCATACTGGCCGCCTGCCCGATGCAGATAGTAGACACGTCAGGCCGTATATACTGCATGGTGTCGTAGATGGCCATGCCTGCCGAAATGGAACCGCCGGGGGAGTTTATGTAAAGGTGTATGTCCTTATCCGGATCCTCGGCTTCAAGAAACAGGAGCTGAGCGGTGACAACGTTTGCCACGTTGTCGTCAATCGGAGTTCCAAGAAATATGATACTGTCCTTGAGGAGACGGGAGTAAATGTCATACGCCCGCTCACCTCTATTGGTCTGTTCGACCACCATGGGTATTAGTGCCAATGCTTTCACCCCATGCTTATATTAGCATTGCGATAGATGAAATCAAGCGCCTTGTTCTGGCGCAAGTGCCTCTCAAGACTCTGAATCCGTCCCTCTTTTTCGAGCTGGGCGCGCAGCACGGCAGCCGATTTCCCGGTGTCAGCAGACATCTTCTCCAGCTCTGAGTCCACTTCTTCAGAAGTCACCTCGATCCCTTCCTGGCGGGCTATCGCATCCAGGAAGATGTGCCTGCGCACGGCTTGCTCTGCACGAGGACGTTCCTCTTCAAAAACCTTCTTCCAGTCAATCGCAGCTTGATTGATGTCAATCCCTCGAATCGCCAGGTCGGTCGCTATCCTGTACGTGCGCGACTCCAATTCATCCTGCACCATGCAGTCCGGGATGTCGACAGGCTGCTGTTCAACTATCGTGTCCAACAGCATCTCCCTCGCCTTCTTTTCGGCAGTGACCTCCTCCTGCCTTACCAATTCGTCTCGGATGTGGCGGGTGAATGTCTGCACGTCCTCGTAGCCCAGGTCTTTGCTGAACTCGTCGTTCAGCTCGGGCACTTCCTTCTTCTTGATATCCGTTACCGTGACATCGTACGAGACTTTCTTGCCGGCAAAGCGCTCCGGGATATGATCTTCCGGGTACGCTACCTCGAAAGTTCTGGATTCCCCGGCTTTAGCTCCCCGCAGATGCTCCGCAAAGGCGGTGTCGGTCCGTGGATGCCCCATCTCGAAGCTCACCCCTTCGTCCCGTATCGGGTTGTCGTCTTCTCCGATTCTGTATTCGACCGTCAGCGTCAGAATCAGTCCATCCTGCGCTTCCGCTCCTTCGGCCGGAACATACTGCGCATGCTGCTCACGGATCATTTCGAGTGACCGGTTGACGTCTTCATCACCGATCTCCTTCCTGGGAACCGTGACCTTGAGACCCTTGTACTCCTTCACCTCTACCGGCGGCATGATCTCAAACGCAACGGTGAACTTGAGCGGACTGCCCGGCTCGTGCTCCATATCCTTCACGACCGGTTCGGCCAGAGGCTGCAGCTTATGCTCCTCGACCGCATCGCGCCAGCAGCGTTCAATGATCTTCTGGGTCGCATCCTTCCACAGTTCGCTGCCGTAACGCTGACGGATGATGCTCAGCGGCGCCTTCCCCGGCCGGAAACCGGGTACCTTGGCGTTCCGGGCATACTCGCGCGCCAGATTCGAGACTTCCTGGTCCACTTCGCTGGCCGGGATTTCGACCGCGAGGTTTCTCTTGCAGCTATTTACCTCAACTATTTCTACTGTCAACTTGGTACCTGCCTGTGTGAGAAATTTTGATTTCCTGAATAATCATTACAAACAGCACAACCGGACTGCAAGTGGTCGCGCACGACCGTGATGCGAAAGGGGGGAGTTGAACCCCCACCCCTTGCGGGACTGGATCCTAAGTCCAGCGCGTCTGCCAATTCCGCCACTTTCGCAGTTGTCGACCTGAACGTCGTATCCCGGATATATTATGAAAACTGCAGCCGGAGAGGCAAAGGCCAGGGCGAGCCTACAATCAAACTGGGAATTTAGCAAAGCAGCTTCACTCTGTCAATGGCACGTGGCGGTCGCACTCTCCCGGGTGGTACTATGTAAGTTCACGATGTTCATCTGTGTCATGGATCCGAACAGGAGGTCTGATGAAGCTTGGCGTTATAGACTATATCGATTGCGCTCATTTCCTGCCGGGGCACGACAAGTGCGGTTCTCTGCATGGCCATACCTATAAGATCGAGGTAATCATCGAAGGCGAAAAGCGTTCCGGCATGATCATCGATTTCGGCGAACTGAAAAGGTCCATCAAGGAAGCCCTCAGCTTCTTCGACCACAAGACCCTCAACGATATCCTCGAGTATCCTTCGGTTGAAAACATCTGCGAGTCTATCAAGGCTAAGCTGAGTGAACACATCAAGTTCCCGTTCACCCTCCGGGTCTGGGAAGGTCATGGGAAGTGGGTGGAAATGTAGCCGTTACTTCGCTTCAGCCAGAGCCGGGTAGATCACAGGATTGAACAGGTGTTTTGCCAGCCGGAGATCCGTCTTGAGCAGGTCCGACACGAATTCCTGGGCTTTTCCCGGCTGCGCCTCGACTGACCAGCCATATTCAAGGTCCAGCGCTTCGGCCAGCTCCCTCATCGCCGTCATTGACGGCTCTCCCCTGCGCCGCGGTTGTGACGGAACTACGGCCATGTAACGCAGGAACTGACTGTACGCTTCACGAAAACCCAATCCGATCGTGCTCATTCTCCATGTCTTCATGTACCTGAATGCCACCTGATTGCGCTTGGCCGGGATGAAGTCGACTATAACCGATACCCGGTTTCCCGAAGCTGGAGCAACTTGCCCGAACACCGACCATTTGGCCGACACCCAGGTTGCAATCGTCGCCGCAGACTCCTCATCCAGAATACGTGACGCTCCGGCCGTTTCGATTGTTGCCGGCATTGTCTCGTAAAGCGGCAGGATCTCGAGTTCTTTCCAATGTTCAGCCGCTTTCATCATCAGGATGGGGGCCGCCATCGCTGTCCACTGAAGCTCCTTGTTCCCTTCCGGAACGCTGAAGGGGAGCAGCGCGAGCTGGAATTGCTGTGCGACCGCCGGCTGGGCCGGTTTGCTGTTCCTGAACAGACATCCCGACTGTGTGGTCAGGAACAACGCCGCCATTATAGACAGTACGATGCTGTATGATGCCGTTGCTGCAGATTTTGACATTGATCTACTCCAAGCCTGCTGAGCTGTTTGAAAATAAAACACTATCCTTATCATATCTCCCCATCTCGCGCAATCTGATGTCGTGCCAGGTGAATGAAATAAACCGGCGGCTTGCGAAACATCCCGGACGGAGGGATTTCGTCATGCCTGATTCTACTGCCGGCGATGAGACCGGGGCTGCGCTTTTGGTCACGCTCGTCGCACTTTCGCTCCTGACCATCCTCGGGCTCTACACGGCCCTTAACGCGACCACGGGAATCCTTATCGGCAGCAATTTCGAGTCGCAGATTCAGGCGACGTACGCGGCGCTGGCGGGGCTCGATCACGCCGCCGCTCTGCTGCGGGGCGTCGATCCCGACGACGTTCTCAGGGGACCGGATGGAACCTTCAACCCCGACAGTTCCTATCTTTCACAGGCAAGGAGCTTTGAATTCCGCAACCCTCTCTCGCTCGAGGCGGCCCTCTCGCTCGACATCAGTGCTCCGGCGCCCGTTTCGGCGCCCGATGACGGCGTCATCAGTACCGGTCGTTTCGGTGGCAGCCACGGAACACCGCTCATTCCGTCGGGCGGAATCGGGCTGATGGCTCCCGATCCTGCCGGCACTGGAATAGCTCTCGTGTCGCGCTATTTTGTGAAGGTGACGGACAACAACGGCGATCCCTCTGAACTCGCCGCGGATCCCTCCGACTCCCCTTTTGTGGATGGTGACGGAATCGTGATCGTACGCTCCATGGGCCTCGCAAGAACGGCGGCCGTAACGATGGGAGGAGTCCGACGTCTCAACGCCGTTGCGATCTTTGAAAGCCGGAACAAGAGGATGACCGGCTTCGATGCAGGACCCGCACTTGTGATTGCGGGAACGCAGATCAACGCCTCCCTTGTCGGCGAGTATGAAATCGCCGGAGGCCTTTCGCCGGGTATCGGTACGATCGATACGGACCCGTTCGACTCTCTTCATCCGGCCCAGGATATCAACGCGGCCTCCGGGCCGCCGGGGAGAATCACGGGGGGAGAATTGCCCGAACCTTCAGTGGAAGACATAACGGCCCGGATCGGTTCCGATCAAAACCGGCGGCTGCTGCTCGATCCCGCTTTCCTTTGGGATTTCATTCACAGGAAGGCGCCGCGCTTTGCCGACGTCCGCCTTGACGGCGATCAGCACTGGTTATCCGGAAGCCCGGTTTTTCTTGGAGCCTATGATGCGGCAAGGGAGTGGAACGCTCCCGGACAGGACCCGAAGGTGACAATCGTGTACGGTAACCTTGATGCCCCAGGAGGACTGTCCGGCGGAGGAATCCTTATAGTTACGGGAGATTTTTCATGCTCCGGCCCGTGCAGCTACACGGGCCTCGTTATCGTGATGGGATCGGGGAATTTCCGGATGACCGGCACCGGGCAGGGAATAGAAGGCACTGTGCTGCTGGCGAATCTTGTCGAAGCCGGCGGCGCCGTCTCCTTCGGAACTCCGGGCATAGACATCGGAGACGGTAGCCGGATCGCGTATAACAGGGCAGCTGTCCGAATGGCCTCAGGATTGATCCCCGCCCTGCGGTCGAGCTTCAGAGAAATTGCCGGTTCGGACCCGTAAGAGCTGCTTGCCCGTCAGGCGCTCTTGCAGCTTGCGCAGCTGGAAGAGCTGCAGGAAGAGCAGCCGGATGACATAGAGCGGGTGCTGCCGTCAGTTGACCGGGACACGCCGTTGAAGCTCGAGAACAGTCTCTCGACTTTGGCTGAACTACAGTCGGGGCAGCTGACGCCGTCTTCAGATCCTCCGAAAACGAGCTTCTCAAACTCGGATTCGCATTTCAGACATCTGTACTCAAAAATCGGCATGATTACCTCAACAAAAACTCAATTGAACAGCAGGATACTACCACAATCCTCCTCCGTCCTCTGCCTCTACGGCGCTTCCGGTCTCAGGGGACGGTGGATGATCTGGTCCGGCAGCTCATTTACGTCGTCGGGACGGGGAGGGAAGTGCTGCGCGAGCGCCTTTCCACAGCTTTCGATTGCAGCGCATATCCCGCCTCGAACATTTCCGGCCTTTATGCCGGAGATAATCTGGTCCCGCACGTGCTGCCAGTGCTGGTCGCCCATCTTGGCGTGAATCCCGCGGTCTGCGATGACCACGACTTCTCTTTCCAGCATCGAGAGATAGATCTCGATTCCGTTGGCCTCACGCGTCCTGTACAGGCCGCTGGCGTAAAACTGCATGAAGGCCGCTTCCTTGACACGTGCATCCATCTCCTTCTCAGATATGATCCACCTGCGCCACGGAACGTAGGGGAGAAGGGAATAGAAAACAGCGAAAGAGATGAATTCCGTCCACAGGAGGGTCGTCGGGGTATGGGAAAACGGCAGCATAAGAAAGACCGCAGTTACAACTGCCATGCCGATGACCGCTCCCTGCAGAGTTGCGTGCCGGTAATTCGCTGATGCGTTGGCGGCGGTAAACACTATCTCTCCGGAAGTCCCCGATTCCGCTTTTTCGATCGCCGCCTTGATTGCGTCCTTATCCTCGTCGGTCAGGAATTTCATGGTCCCTCCCTACCATCGGCCGGAACTGCCGCCTCCACCAAATCCACCTCCACCGCCGGAGAAACCTCCGCCACCAAATCCTCCGCCGCCGCCTGGAAATCCTCCGCCCCAGAAAAACGGGCCTCCCCGGGTCCCGCCCGAACGGGCCCCTGCGCGGACCATCGCCCCGAAAACCATGCCAAGGAGTCCTCCTACGACGCCTCCGATCAGGGCCAGAACAAGACTTTGGCCGATCAGGGTATATGGCAGCAGCATTCCCGCTCCTGCTCCTATTATTCCACCTCCCCATTTCCCCGTTACGCTCAGAATCCAGAGCAACGGAAATAGCAGGACAATGAGGATGTTAAACAGGCCTCCGGGTTCCCGCCTCGAGGAACGACGCCCTTCGGCGGGCCTTCCCTGGTAAGTTCCCCTGACAGTCTCGATGATCGCAGTTACTCCTGCATCTATTCCGGCGTAGTAATCTCCCTGTCTGAATCGCGGGATGATTTCATTGCGAATGATGCGGCCGCTTCGGAGGTCGGTCAGGGTCCCTTCCAACCCATAGCCGACTTCAATCCGCAGGGCCCGGTCCTGGATCGACACGAGCAGGATCGCGCCGTTATCGCGACCTTTCTGCCCCAGTTTCCACTGTTCCGCTACTCTGATTGAGTATCCTTCAAGATACTCTCCTTCCAGACTGGGAATGATCAGGACGGCAACCTGCGTTGAATCGGTGTCCTCCAGGTTCTTCAGTTTCGCTTCGAGTGCGGCAACCTGCTGTGGGGTCAGAACCCCGGCCAGGTCCGTCACGCGCCTCTCCAGTTTGGGAACCTCAATGGCGAGCGCCCCCAGGCACTGAGACAGGAGCAGAACTATAAAGATGACAAAACGGGACATTTCAAAGACCTTACTTGCTGAAATCGACAGTCGGGGCCTGGTCGCTTCCCGGCGCAGCCTGGAAATAGGCCTTCCTCTCGAATCCGAACAGACGTGCGAAGATGTTGGACGGGAAGCGCATTACTCTCGTGTTGTAGGCCTGCGCTGACTCGTTGAAACGCATTCGTTCGACGCTTATTCGGTTTTCCGTCCCCTCCAGCTGATTTTGCAGTTCAAGGAAATTCTGGTTTGCCTTCAGGTCCGGATAGCGTTCCACCACTACCATCAGCCTGGAAAGCGCGCCCGTCAACCCCGCCTGTGCCTGCTGGAACTTCTGAAACTCCGCCGGGTTGTTGAGAATCTCCGGGGTGACCTGTATCGAACCGACCTGGGCGCGCGAGGCGGTCACGGCCTGGAGCGTCTCGGTTTCGTGAGCAGCATAGCCCTTTACCGTGGCTACCAGGTTGGGAATAAGATCAGCACGCCTTTGATAGACGTTCTCAACCTGGGCCCATTTCGCCTCAACATCCTGCTGGGCGGTGACAAGACCGTTATAAGTACCCCAAGCCGAAATTCCCAGAACGACGGCCGCGATTACGATCACTGCCAGGCAGCCCAGCCCGATTGCCTTTCCCATTGTCTCTCCTTTCGGATTTTCAAGAACCTATATTATTGCCGTAACAATCAGGGTCGTACAAGGCATTTAAGGATTTGCGCACAGCATGGCGCGAGAGACACGATCAGAATCCGACGAAAACCGGCTCCGGCCGAAGATCTATTTCGAAGGTTTCCCTCACCCGCTCCTGAATGCGCTGCATCAGGGTGAGGATTTCCTCCGCGGAAGCTCCTCCTCGGTTGATAAGCGCGAGAGCGTGCTTGCCCGAGATCGCAGCGCGCCCGCAGCAGTATCCTTTACTGAAGCCGGCGCGTTCGATGAGCCACGCGGCAGGCAGCTTCTGTTTCCCCGGCCCGATCACGAAACGCGGGATCCGCTCGGAAGTACGAAGCAGTCCGCGTCTCCTTGCGGCCTGCTCTACCCGGTCGGCCTGGTCGGAATCCAGCACGGGGTTCTTGAAGAACGACCCTACGCTCCTTGAATCGGGATCGTTTTCACTCAACACCATTGCCTTGCTCCTGCGGATCTGAAGCACCGCCTCCCGGACCTCACCGACCGACGGAATAGAGGATCTGGCGGCGAAGCGTCGCCGCAGTTCCTCGTACCTGAGATGCGGAGTCCCGCCGGGACGCAAGGCGAACTCCACTTCGAGAATGATGTAACGTTCTCTCTCTTCAGTATTGAAGATGCTGGAGCGGTAACCGAAGCGGCAGTCGGACGCCCCCAGCTCCAGGATGCGGTTACTCCGGCGGTCGAACACGCGCACCAGAGAGATTACTTCTCCCGCCTCGTCTCCGTAGGCTCCGACGTTCTGGATGGGAGCGCCGCCGACGGTGCCCGGGATGCCGCTCAGGCACTCGAGTCCGGCAAGGTTCTTGTCAATGCAGAGCCGGATAAGGGTGTCCAGATCTTCGCCTGCAGCTGCCGATACGCGGCCGTCGGCAGCCGCCCGGATGCCCCCGAGTTCCACCTTCACGACCAGTCCCGGAAAACCTGAATCCGAGATCAGGATGTTGCTGCCGCCCCCCAGGACAAAAACCGGACACCCACGTTTTTCCGCGAACAGCAGCGACTGAAGTATGTGTTCCTCCGACCGGGCTCTGGCCAGAAATCGGGCGGGCCCGCCCACGCCGATGCTTGTAAAAGGCGCCAGTGCAACATTCTCTTCGATTGCCAGACTCGATCCGGGCTCGGCCATGGCTGGCAAAATAGCACGAACATGGTCGGAACCCGAATACTAATCCTTTTCCATGTCGCCTCCGGCCCGCCTCCTTCTGATATAATTCCGTGCTATGAAATCTCTTCTGGCGGTACTTGTTGTTTCGATCACTCTCTGTATGGGCGCCGTGCACGCCGCCGATTCGGTTGTAACTGTAAAGGCCATCCCTCCCGCCGAAGGATTCGAACCGGGCAAGCCCGCAGTGATGACGGTTGAACTGGCAATATCGGAGTCGTATCACATCAACTCCAACGTCCCGTTGCAGGACTTTCTCATCCCGACAACGCTCGAGCTCGAACCGCAGCAGGGTGTCACTTTCGGAAAGCCGGAGTTTCCACCCGCTCCTCCCAGAATGCTGAACGTCTCAGACACGCCAATGGCCGTCTACGATGGAACGGTGAGAATTGCGGTTGAAGTGATCCCTTCGGGCGAAGCCGATCTGTCAATCCCTGTGCGGGGGAAAATCCGATACCAGGCGTGCGATGACAATGTCTGCCTGCCGCCTGTAAGCGAGTCCTTCAGCTTCAGGCTTGACGGAAAGCCGGAGACGGTGGCGCTTCAGATCGAATCCCCTGCCGGCGAGAATGAGGTTGCCTCGTCGCCGTTCGACGACAGACGCCTGCTCGTGACCTTCTCGCTCGTCTTCCTCGGCGGCCTCGCCCTCAATCTCACTCCCTGCGTCTACCCCATGATTCCTATCACGATTACCTACTTCGGGGGGCAGGCCCAGGGAAAGAAAGGGAACCTGATTCTTCATTCCTTACTGTACGTAATCGGAATGGCCGTCACGTATTCGGTGCTCGGAGTCGTCGCCGCCATGACCGGAGGGTTGTTCGGCGGCGCATACCAGTATCCGCCGGTGCTTGCGGGAATCGCCCTGGTCATGGTACTGCTGGCCCTGAGCATGTTCGACGTGTACGAATTGCGGTTGCCCGGATTTCTGAACCGCCTGGCGGGCGGCTCGCAGAAGGGATTCGGGGGAACTCTCCTGATGGGTCTCACGGTCGGGATTGTCGCCGCCCCCTGCATAGGACCTTTCGTACTGGGTCTTCTCACCTACGTAGGGAACCAGGGGAATGCCATGCTGGGCTTCGGGTTGTTCTTTGTCCTGTCGCTCGGGCTCGGGCTCCCTTTCGTGGTACTGGCTTTCTTCTCGGGAAGCATCCATCGGCTGCCGCGGTCCGGCGCATGGATGGTCTGGATCAGGAAACTGTTCGGATTTGTGCTTCTGGCCATGGCCGTGTATTTCCTCCAGCCGCTGTTCCCCGGCAGACTGGCTTACAACCTTGCGCTGGCCCTGATTCTCTTTTTGGCCGGCATATATCTGGCATGGATCGACCGGGTCGCGTCTTCGGGAAGGACATTCGCCTTCGTGCGCAATCTCGTCGGTGCGGTATTTTTCGGCGCCGCCCTCTATGCCGCCGTCACGGGCCTGGAGACCAGCGCGGTGAGCCGCGGCTCTCTTTCGAATCAGGTGGACTCCGGCCAGTCCATACGCTGGCTCCCCTATTCGGACGAGATTCTTAAGGAAGCTGCGCGTGAAGGGAAACCGGTATTCATCGACTTCTATGCCGACTGGTGCGCTCCCTGCAAGGAACTCGACACCCACACGTTTTCGACGCCGGAAGTGATCGAACGGTCGAGGGAGTTCGTGATGCTCAAGGTCGATCTCACGTCGGCAGGCGATCCGAAAGCGGAGTCCCTCCGGAAGAAATACGGGGCGCTCGGAGTGCCGACGCTGGTTTTTCTTCGTCCCGACGGAAAGGAAATAGTAAATTTGAGAATAACAGGGTTTGAGCCGAAAGAAGTCCTGCTTGAGAAAATGAACGAGGCTCTTAACCAGAGTATCGCAGGCGCCGTCGGCGTCTCCTGACACAAACCCGCGATACATCCACGGAAGGAGGAATACCTACTTTGCGACATCCCGCACCGACGCTTGTCAAGCGCGTGAGCCCTACCCAGACCGATGTGACCTGGAATGACGGCCATTTCAGTTCTTATCCTTCGTGGTACCTGCGCGAGAACTGCATGTGCGCCTCCTGCGTGGAGGAGTTCTCCGGCCGACGCAGGATCCGCCATGGAGACATTCCCTCTACCATCGAACGTCTCAGCGTCGCGCCGGTGGGGAACTACGCACTTCAGTTCGGATGGAGCGACGGACATGACACCGGCATCTACACATTCGAATACCTGCGCAAACTCTGCCCATGTCCGGAGTGTCTCCCGGGAGGATTGAAGGAGCCGCCTGAAAAGGTCGCAGGGCCGGGCACCTTTGAGGCGTAACCGTGACCGCGTCGCGCCACCCGCGCTCCCTTGCGGACAACAATATTAAAGTTCTTATGTCCTGTCGTGGGCCCACGAAGGGGTATCAGTTCCGAACCTGTCGGCGAGTGCGTTCAACCCCGGCGCAAGCGGCACATTTTATGCATGATGCCGACTCCGGTCGCTTCTCTCATTTTTCTGACTAAAAGTTGCATTTTAATAAATGAGCATGTATATTCGAGGACGACTTAAAACAGGGACAGTGCCCTTCGTGGAGAGTCTTTGAGAGTCTGAGGTGGTTTACCCCACCGTTTGGTTTCGTCCTCCCTTAGGTTAAATGGAACGAAAACAGACAGTTAAAATGTACCCTGCGTGCCCCGCAGGTTTTTTTCGATGTAAATAAGAGGAAAAATGAAAGAACAAGGCGTAGTTAAGTGGTTTAACAATGAAAAGGGCTACGGATTCATCCGGCGCGATTCCGGGGATGATGTTTTCGTGCACCATTCCGCTATTCAAGCCACTGGCTTTAAATCTTTGAACGAAGGCGACCACGTAGAGTTCAATGTGGCCAAAGGGCCTAAGGGATATCAGGCTCAGGACGTCGTGAAACTCCAGTCTTAGCTTCTCAACGGAGGTTCCGGCCGCGGCCGGAACCTCCGTTGTGCCTGCTCCTGCCCATGACAGGTCAATGCGCTTTGTAGACTGATTTCAGCAACCATACGTCGGGATCGAGTTCGACCGAAGCCGGCTCGTGTGCAGCCGGTATGCGAAACGTATGGCTCTCCTCGTTCAGCCGGACTTTGAGTCTGACCGGCTCCCCTCCGTCAGCCTGCGTAATTTCGATCACCGTAAACACATCGAATAGCCCGGCCCGTTGCGCCTGTGAGACCGAGATAACGAGTTCCTCCGACTCCTCTATCCAGCGCCACGTCATGTGGTACTCCGGCCATCCCGGCCGGTGAAGCCATTGCCTGAAGAAGCCGTCGAGGTCTCTTCCACTGACCGATTCCATCACTCTTTTGAAGTCGTCGCTGAGCACACTGCCTTCCTGATGGTAACGGTAGAACCGGCGTATTCCCTCAAAGAAAGAACTGTCTCCGAGCAGTCCGCGCAGCATGTGAAGGACCCAGGCGCCCTTTTCGTAATTCAGCGGATTGAGTTTCTTCATCAGGTCAGTCCGGGTTTCATCGATTATCGGAACCGTGCGTGCGAGATGAAATCCTTTGACCCTCTTTTCCATTTCCAGCATTGCAGATCTCAGCGCGTCGGCGCCTCTGAGCCGCTCCTGAAACAGCGCGTCGAAATAGGTGGCGAATCCTTCGCTCAGCCAGAGATGGTCCCAGTCGGCCGGCGTCACGGAGTTGCCAAACCACTGATGGGCGATTTCGTGGGGAATCGGCTCGTGCGACGCCTGTCCGGTCCTGAACAGAGACTCCCGATAGAAAATAGTATTTGCGTTTTCCATCGCGGTCATCCTCATGACGGATTCAACCTGCGCGAGTTTTCGGTAGGGGTAGGGACCTATGAGTTCCGTAAAATAGGTAAGGATCAGAGCCGTGCGGTTGAATTTTTGCCCTGCGCTTTCAGCGTCCTGGGGAAAGGAATACCATGCAAGCCGCACCCCGGAAGCTTCTTCGTGCACGATTGAGAATTCGGCGACTCCGACTGCAATGCTGTAGGTGGGGATAGCCGAGGTTTCTGTCCAGCGGCTCCGTCTGCGTCCATCGTTCAGCGAGACGGTTTCCGCAAGGAACCCGTTGGCGACCACATCATACCGGTCGGGCGCCGTCACGCTCATCTCAACCGTTGCCTTGTCGGACGGATGGTCGATCGAGGGAAGCCAGTAGTGGGCGTGATCGGGCCAGTTGTCTGTGAACAAGACCCTGCGGCCATAGCTGTTTCTGCCGATAACCAGGCCCCTGGCGGGAACGCCATGGTAGCGCACCTCCACATCAACGATGTCATGCCTTGCAGTGTTTCCGGGGAATCTGAATTTAATGCGGCCATCGCCGTACTGAAAAGGCGTCTCGATCCCTTTGACCCTGAGTCCGTCGATCGCCATTCCTTCAAAGTCGAGCCACATGTCCGGGGTCTCTTCCTCGCGTATGTGGACGTGAAGCGTCACTGTCGCTTCGATCGAATCGGAGGCGTCGGTGAATTCCAGCGAGATCTGGTAGTGAAGCACGTCGACGGCCGGTTGGCGTTTGTACGTGTCGGCGGCGCCG
>Ga0123335_1002544_pt1 | contig 26995 bp, 24 predicted proteins | sample BiotimSIPDNA_2_FD_89707 | JGI IMG/M metagenome (GOLD analysis project Ga0123335, IMG submission 89707) | Anaerobic biogas reactor microbial communites from Washington, USA - Biogas_R2 time_0 SIP DNA | ecosystem: Engineered > Bioreactor > Anaerobic > Unclassified | place: Washington, USA...
CCGGGTTGATATTTTACACTCCGGACGATATAATATTACGAAATTGTTGTGAAAGGATGACATCATGAAACGCTTTATTGCATTCCTCTTGCTGGTTCTGCTGGCAATGCCGTCGGCATTTGCGCAGGAGGCCGCGCCTTCCATCCAGATCCCCAGCGTCCTGACGCGGGAAATCCCGCTGCAGGGCCGGCAGGCGGACGGCAGTTTTCCGGATAACCCCGTGGTTCCCGGCATCAGCTCAACCACCGGTCTCCCGACTTCAAACGCCAAGTACCTGCCTGTTCTCAGCCAGATTGACAACAACCTGGGCGCCTTGCCCCAATGGGGCTTGGACGCGGCGGACATCATGTATGAGCTGCCCGTTTCCGGCTCCGGCTGGACGCGACTGACCGCCCTGTTTGCGGACCGCCTGCCTGCGGAAGCGGGTCCGGTGCGCTCCGCGCGCCTGATGCATGCGGACCTGCGCGAGGAATGGGACGCGCTGCTGTTGCACTACGGCGAGCAGACGACCGCAGGCAGCAACTTCCGTGAAGCCATCCGCAATTATGGCGTTCCGGCCAAGGGGCTGGAAATGGATGGAATCGGGAACAAGTACAAGGCCTTGTTCCCGCGCACCAAGTACCATGCCGCTCCGCACAACGTGTCCGCCCATGTCAGCGAGCTTGCCGCCCTGGTCTCCGCCTATGAGTTCCGCCAGCGGCCTTTCCTCTTCGCCGACGGGACGGCCTACGCCGGCCCTGACGCTTTCCGCGTCAGCATCATTCACAAGCAGAACAAGTCGACCGCCTCCTCCTTCCTTTATGACGTGAACCGGAAGGTGTACCTCCGGTTTACGGCCAAAGGGCTGTATACCGATTTGCTGGCGCCCACGGCGGAACTGACCTACGCGAACGTCATCGTGCAGCGTACCAGGCTGACCTTCAACAACCGCTCCAGCAACCCCCTGCTGCCTGACGTGGTCGGCGGTGGCGCCGCGGACATCTTCATCGGCGGGAAATACATCGCAGGCGCCTGGGCGCGGGCGACAGCGCAAAGCCGCACCGTTTTCTTTGACCAGAACGGCAAGGAGCTGGTGCTGCAGCCGGGGCGCAGCTGGATTGTCATCACGGACGAGAACACCGAGGTCAGCTATGAAAGCGCCTACGACGCGGACACGGCGGCCTACTATGCCGCGATGGGCAGCCTGCCCCGTTACAAAGCCCTGAATATCGGGGACAGCGGGGACGAGGTTCGCGCCCTCAAGCAGCGGCTCTATGAGCAGGGCTTCACCAAATCCTCCCAGTTCAACAACCGCTACCAGGATACCACCGTGGAGATGGTCAAGCGTTTCGAGGAAAGCAAGGGCCTGCCTGTGGACGGTATCGCTGACAGCCTGATGCTGGCGATGCTCTTTGAAGGCGCGGCGCCTGATATGACAACTCAGTCCGCCGATGCGGGAACTGGCGACGATTCCTTCAAGGTGGATGACACGGCGGAGGAGCCCGCTGTCGAAGAGCCTGCTGAGGAAGTTGTTGCTGAAGAGCCTGTCGCCGAAGAACCCGTGGCCGAGCAGCCGGCCGTCGAGCAGCCTGTGGCGGAGGAACCTCAAGCAGAGGAACCTGTCGCCGAGGAACCTGTCGCCGAAGAACCTGCCGCCGAAGAGCCTGCCGCAGAAGAACCTGCCGCCGAAGAACCTGTTGCCGAAGAACTTGTTGCCGAAGAACCTGTTGCTGAGGAACCGGCTGCCGAAGAACCCGCGGCTGAAGAGCCCGTCACTGTCGAGCCGGAAATCGCCGTCGTGCGTACCGCGAACAAGGGTGCCCTGAACATGCGGGCAACGGCTGAAAGGAACGGCAAAATCGTCGGCCGCATTCCCAACGGCACCCAGGTGGACGTGCTGGAAAGAGGAGAGGAATGGACCAAGGTTCGCCATGAGGACAAGGAGGGATACGTGATGACTTCCTTCCTGGCTGAAGCGGATCCGGCCACGGACGCCCTCTACCGCAGCCTGACCATCGGCGACAAAGGGCCGGACGTCCTGAAAATGAAGGAGCGCTTCTATAAGCTGGGGTACTTCCGCGGGAACAGCTTCAACGATGTGTTCCAGGCGAATACCGCAGAGACGGTCAAGCGCTTTGAGAAGCGCAACGGGCTGCCGGTGGACGGAGTGGCGGATGTTGAAATGCTGACGCTGCTCTTCTCAAAGGACGCAAAGCGCCCCTGATTGACAGCCAGCTTCGTTTCTCCTATGATAACGGGAGCAGATTATACTGATCGGGACAGGACTCGATTTACTGACCGGACTTGACGGAATGGGAGGGAACCATGAAAAAGAGGCTGCTGTCAGCCATCCTATGCGCCTTGTTGCTGCTGGGCATGATGCCCGCGGTTACGCCGGCGGCGAACATGGCTGCGAACGGTATCTGGATTACTGTCAATCGGACCGAAGCGACTGTCGGAGACTTGCTCTTCTGGACCTTGAACGTTTCACCGGCCAACGGGGACTATCAGACCCGGATCAAGGTGTATACGGCCGGCATGCTGGTGTATAACGGAAACTTCACCAGCGGCTTGCAGCATTCCTATACCCCCCGGATCCCCGGGCCGACCTATGCGGTAGCGGTCGTGTATGACAAAAAAGACGGCGTGGAGATTTCCAAAAGAAGCATCGTGACCACAGTCGCGCCGCTTCCCGCGCCCGGCATCGTCAGCGTGTCCGGCATCAACGCCACGTCGCTTCGGATTACCTGGAATCCTGTTGCAGGCATAGACGGCTACAGAATTTACTATTCCACAACTCCAACCGGCGTTTATCTGTATGCGGGCAAGACTGTCGGGACATCGTTCGCGAAAACCTACCTTGTTGCCGGCACCCGATATTTCTTCAAGGTCATCGGCTACAATCTTCACGCCGGGAAAATCTACGATGTCACCCGCATGAGTGCTTACAAAACCGGGGTGCCAATGGGAGTGGCTACCATCGGCACCATCAAGGCTTCCGGAAAGGGCAGGATTACCCTGACCTGGGCGAGATCCGCTGGCGCGTCCGGCTTTGAGATTTACCGGAGCGCCACCGCGACAGGCGCCTATGCCAAGATTTATACCACGACCGCCCTGTCCTACACGGACACCAACCTGGTCAAGGGGCGCTACTACTACTACAAAATCCTGCCCTACCGCCGCATCTATACCACCAATTACTTCGGCCCCCTGAGCGCTTACCGCTATATGAAAGCGCTGTAAACCCCTTTGCCTTTCAAGCCGCCGCCCTGCGATTTGCCGGGCGGCGGTTGCTTATTCTGAATTTGGTTGGGAGATGTCGAGGAGAACGAGGTTGTCATAAAAGGCGCGTTCACCTGCGCGCCAAAGTTCTGTACTGTACAGAGTAATGCAAAGTGAGCAGACCTCTCAGCCAATGCATTAACGACATCCCGCAGACATAAACCCGGATATAGCCTGGAACCCATGATTCCGCCGTTCGTTGATTGCCCGGGAATTGCATTGGACAGAAACTGAGCGCTGCACTCGCTTTTACAGTCGTTTCGGCAGTAATGGCAGACGCCATTTATCGATTCGTTTATGCCTGTTCTGCTGATGGCTTTCGCCTCACCGGATACGCTTCTGAGCCCCGCAGCACCAGGGTGGTATCGAAACTGACTCGCTTGACCACGCGCTGCCCTTTTCGCTTGGTGGAAATCTTCTCCAGCATCAGGTGGGCGCATTCGTATCCCATCTGTTCCGTGGGCTCCGCGAGCTCGGTGATTCCGCCCGAATGGCTGATTTCAAAGGGCTGAAGCGAGCCGTACGAGATGAAGGCGATATCTTCCGGTATGGATAGACCCGCTTCCCGGATGGCCTGAAGCGAGCCGACGGACATCAGGTTGTTGGCCGCGAAGACCGCGGTGACCTCGGCGTGGTCCCGCAGCAGCTGCCGGGTCAGCTTGTAGCCGCTTTCAGTTTTGAAATCCCCGTAGAGGATGTATTCCTGCCGCACGGCGACGCCGTGCTTCTTCAGCGCGTCCATATAGCCGACCATGCGGTCCAGGCCCGGCTTGGAAGTGATGGGGCCGCCGATGATGGCAATCCGTTCGTGCCCGTGCGCGATGAGCGTATCGACCGCGCTGAAGGACGCGTCATAGCTGTTCTGAAAGACGCCGCTGAGCCCGATTCCCTTCACGTCCCGATCCAGCACCACGATGGGCATGCCCTTCTCATGCAGTTCCTTGAGGAAAGCGCCGTTGTACTCTGCGTTCTCCGAGGTCGGGGCAATGATGATGCCGTTGATGTTGAATTGCTTCAGGAGGCTCAGATGCCGGATTTCCCGGTTGGGGATTTCGTTGGTATCGCAGATGAGCAGCTCGATGCCGTGCTGGTCCAGTTCCTCGACAATCGCCCGGATAATCTGGTGGAAGAAGGGGTTCTCGATATCGGGGACAATCATGCCCACGGCGGCGCCGTGCGCGGCCGCGGATACGCGCCTGCGGTACGGGCGCGGTTGGTACCCTTGCTCCTGCGCGATGCCCAACACCCGGTCCTTTGTCCGGGCGCTGACGCGGGCGTTCCCGCTGAATACGCGCGACACGGTGGTGGGCGATACGCCCGCCAGCGCTGCGATATCTCCGATGGAATCCTTGTTTCCCACCCCGCGCCTCCCATCAATCTCATTCGTCGTATACCAATGAGACCGCCCGCATCGATGAATCGCGCTGAACGCCAACCTGGCGCATCCATCGTTGATGTTGAAACATTATAATGAAACAAATGATTTTGCAAGTAGAAAGTGTTCGATTTTCATCTTGACATGGAAAATGTGTTCTGATAGTTTGCAAATGAACACATGGGGAGACCCGGGGCGTCCCAGCGTCTTGGATGAAATTGACCATGATGAATGGAGGCATGCCGATTCCTGAAGGCGCGGCGGCCTCCCCTGGCAAGCGTTCCGGACAGCGCCGGCGACGGAAAGGAATATGATGACAAACAACGAGCTTTGTGCCCTGGTCGACCACACGCTGCTCAAGCAAACGGCAACCTGGGAGGAGATCCGGTCGCTCTGCGACGAGGCGCTGGCTTTCAGAACCGCCTCGGTCTGTATCCCCCCTTGTTACGTGGCGCAAGCCAGCGACTATTTGGTCGGCAGGATGGCCGTTTGTACGGTGATCGGTTTCCCGAACGGGAACACGACCACCGCCAACAAGCTCGCCGAAACCCGAGAGGCAATTGCGCTGGGGGCGGACGAGGTTGACATGGTCATCAATATCGGGATGCTTAAGGCCGGAAGGCACGGCGAGGTCCTTGACGAGATCCGGCAGCTGAAAAAGGCCGCGGGGCAGCGGGTTTTAAAGGTCATCGTCGAAACCTGCCTGCTGACCGAAGAGGAGAAAATCACGATGTGCCGCGTCGTGGGCGAGGCGGGCGCCGACTTCATCAAGACTTCCACCGGCTTTGCGGGCGGCGGAGCGACCTTTGAGGACGTCGCCTTGTTCGCCCGGCATGTGGCTCCCGGCGTCCGGATCAAAGCGGCCGGCGGCATCTCGACCCTCGAGGACGCGCGGCGTTTCGTCGCGCTGGGCGCCAGCCGCCTGGGGACCAGCAGAATCGTCAAGCTGCTCAAGGAAGGGCGGTCGGAGGCGGGTTACTGAACGCGCCCGGTCGGGCGCCGGTTATTTCGCGGCGGAAAGGCAGGAGGATAGAAAGTGAAAGAAAAGGTCACGGTTTTCGGCAGTTTCGTTGTGGATTTGATGTCAAGGGCGCCCCATCTGCCCGTTCCGGGCGAAACGGTCCGGGGCAGCCTGTTCAGGGAAGGGCCGGGCGGCAAGGGATTCAATCAGGGGGTCGCCGCCCACAAGGCGGGCGCCGACGTCGCGATGGCGACCAAACTCGGCCGCGACAGCATGGCGAACGTCGCGCTGGAAGCCATGGACGCGCTGGGGATGCCCCGGAATTATCTGTTCTTCAGCGATCATGACGCGACGGGCACGGCGCTGATCCTGGTGGACGAGAACAGCAGCCAGAACATGATTATCATCGTGCCCGGCGCCTGTGCCACATTCAGCGCAGAAGACATCGCCGCGGTCAAGCGGCGCATCCGCGAGTCCGCCTACTTGCTCTTGCAGCTCGAGGTCAACCAGGACGCCAACGAGCAGGTCGCGGCATATGCCAAGGACAACGGCGTGCGCGTCATCATCAACACCGCCCCCTACCAGCCTGTGTCGGACGAGTTCTTGCGCGGCGCCTACCTGGTGACCCCTAACGAGGTTGAGGCGGAAGCGCTGACAGGGGTGCGTGTGAGCGACCTGGCGAGCGCCGATCAGGCTGCCCGCGTGTTCCTCGACAAGGGCGTGCAGAACGTGCTCATCACCCTGGGCGCCCAGGGCGTCTACGTCAACGCGGACGGCCGCTCGCAGATTCTCCCCGCCTTCAAGGTCCAAGCCGTCGACACGACGGGCGCGGGCGACGCCTTCAACGGCGGGCTTGTCGCCGCGCTGGCGGAGGGGAAGAGCCTGCTGGACGCCGCGCGCTTTGCCAACGCGGTAGGGGCGCTGTCCGTGCAGAAGCTGGGCACCACGCCCTCGATGCCCACGCGCGGGGAAATCGACGCCTTCCTCGCCCGTCACGCGTAATAAAATCGGTCAGGAGGAATCAACGATGCTCAGAGGTATCCCGGACATCATCGGCTCCGATCTGCTCAAGGCGCTCGCGGACACCGGGCATGGCGACCTGATCGTCATCGCGGATCATTTCTACCCCCCGGTCACAAAATCGCCCCAGGCCGTCAGCATCCAGGCCAAGGGCGTGGGCGTCCCCCAGATGCTGGACGCCATCCTGAAGCTGGTGCCGCTGGATGTGGAGTATGAAAAGTATCCCATCCAGTACATGGTCCCCGACAAGGATTCCGGCGTCGTGCTCAAAAGCTCGCCCGTCTGGGACGGCGTGAAGAAGGCGGTCGGGGACAACGGGTACGACGTCGCCTGCGTGGGAGAAATCGAGCGCACCCGGTTTTACGAGAAGGCGGCGAACGCGTATATCACTGTCTGCACCAGCGAAATAAAGCCTTACGGCTGCGTCATCCTGCAAAAAGGCGTCATGTAACCGCTTGTTGTTGCGAACGCGCAATGCACATTGTCTGAAGCGATGCCTTACTGATTCGTCGCTGCGATTTTGGGACGACTAAGCTGTAGAAGATTGTTGCGATGTTGAATGTTAGATTTATTTAACCGCCTCCTCCATAAGCGTCATGAAGGAGCTCATACCCTGCAAATCAGGGCTCATCGGGGGAAAGCTTACATCACCTTATACAACTCTCTTTATTCGACTGAAAACTAGAAATGGTCTTTCATTGTAGCTGGGCTTTGACAGGAAGACGGTTTCACTGGGTTTCTGGATCGCGTCATTGAGAGAGGAGCCGGTTTCAGGGCGGGCTTGCGCAATCGTTAAACGCGACAGTCCGAATGCGCCGACGGCCTTTGTTCAAGCGGCGCGATTCATCTTGTCGTATACGTGAGGACGCAATCCGAAACCATAAAAAACCGCCCCTTTGAGGGCGGTATCTCTTTCATGGTAGCGGCGGTCGGATTCGAACCAACGACACTCCGGGTATGAACCGAATGCTCTAGCCAGCTGAGCTACGCCGCCAAAAAAAATGGTTGCGGGGGAGGGATTTGAACCCTCGACCTCCGGGTTATGAGCCCGACGAGCTACCGGACTGCTCTACCCCGCGTCAGTCGCCTTGCGGCGCGAAATTCAATATACCCTGTCCAGTCCCCGCTGTCAAGCGCGATTTTCCCATTCGGTTCCGTTCCCGCGGCGCGCGTCCTCCCCGGCGCGCGGCGCCGGCGGCTGAACCATTCCCATTTCCGCCATCCACAGCACGGTGTCCTTCAGCGACGCTTCGATGCTCCGCGGGGAAAATCCCAGTTCCCGCCGCGCTTTCCCGGTATCGAAACTGCTGTTGGACAGGATGGTTTTCAGGGAGTACCGGCTGAAAATGGGCTTGACCCCACGCCGCCGGGAGCTTTCCGCCAGGAAAGGCTGCGCCAGCCGCGCTAGCCACAGGGGGCACCGGCCGGTCACCTTCTTCCCGCCGAAATGCCGGTGAAGCGTCTCCAGAATCTGCATGATGGAGATATACTCCCCCGCCAGCACGTAGTCCTCGCCCTTTTGCCCCCGGAGGGTCATCTCCACAATCGCGTCCGCCGCGTCGCGCACGTCGACAAAGTTGTAGCCGCCCTTCACGCCCATCGGAATCCGGCCCGCGAAATAGTCCGCTATCATCTGACCGAGGAAGCCGCCCGCCCGGTCGCCCGGCCCGCAGAGCCCGGCTGGGTAGGCGATGCCGGCGTTGAGTCCGTGCTTTTCCCGGGCCTCCATGACCAGCCGGGTCGCCTGGGCCTTGGTGTTCGCGTAAAAGCCAACGACGCCGTCCGGTCGCACCTGTGTGGGCTCCCGCATCGTTTCCCCCATCGGCAGCTCCGGGATGGCATGAACCGATGAAACATAGACCAGGCCCGCAATTTTCGGGTCGCCGCACCTTTCCAGGAGGGCCTGGGTGCCGCCCACGTTGACCCTTTGGACCCTCTCCACGTAATCCATGCTCATCGTAATCAGGCTGGCGCAATGCACAAGGGTCGCGCGCTCTCCCGGGGGCAGCGCGAAGAAACGGTCCAGGTCGTCCGGGTTGAGCAGGTCGCCGGCACAGACCTCCGCTTGTTCGGGCAGGTCCCTGGCCAGCGGGTCACCTGGCAAGGCCAGCACGCGAACCTTCTCGCCCCTGGCCAGCAGGCGGGTTAAAACTGCCCCGCCCAAAAAACCGGCTCCACCTGTCAGTAAAATCATGCTTTTCTCCCGTTCGGGCGTTGTCACGGCCGCGAGATCGCTTGACACTCACCCGATTCCATCTTAAAATGCGTCATGCTATTGTTCAATCATCACATTGCACATTACTGACAGGACGATATCAATTTCATACAAAACGAGGAGGACAAGACATAATGACGGAAACTATCAGAAAAGAGAACCGGCGCGTCCGCTATACCCGCATGGCGCTGCGGGAGAGCCTGCTGTCGCTGCTTCAGGAGTATCCCATCAACAAGATTACCGTCTCCCGCGTCTGCGAGCAGGCGGACGTGAACCGCAGCACCTTTTACCTGTACTACAAGGACGTTTACGACCTGCTGGAAAAAATCGAGGACGAGCTCTACGGCGAAATCGGCCGGGAAATCGAGAAGTCCGGCGACATGCTGCCCAACACCGACGTCCTGCGGCGCATCTATGAAATCATCTACAAAAACCGCGATATCTGCCGCGTCATCTTCGGGGAGTTCGGCGACAAGGACTTCCTCAAGAAGGTCGGCAGCATCCATAGGGAGCGCATGCTGCACGAGTGGAAGAAGCTGTCCGGCAACGTCGACGAAACCCTGCTGGAGTACCTGCACTCCTTTTCCGCCTATACCAACATCGGCGTCATGGAGCGCTGGATTTCCAAGGACTTTCAGGAGACACCCGAGCAGCTGGCGCAGTTGGTCAGCCGCCTGCTGACCAGCGGCGTCTCCGCCTACCTGCCCCGGCGCTGACCCTGCCGGCCGCCCCTGTGCCAGGATCGGGTTTCCTCTTTTGCGGAACCCGGTTCCGCCTTTGACGCTCCGCTCCTTGTGCCGGCACTTCCTCATGGGGAACCGGCGCCCGCTCCAAAACCCTTGAAAAGATACCGGGATGGGTTTTGACAGCGGCGCCGGTTCTTTTTTTGTCCCGGAAGGCGCTCCCCGCGCCGTTGCACCGCCCGCATGATTCCGGGAAGCGGTGTTTTCTTCCCGCCCCCTTGCGCGCGCGGGGCGGCGCTGGTATACTCCGAAATGAGAACAAACGTTCCCGTCATGGAGGAGGAAGCCATGCGCGTCATCCTGCACAGCGACTGCAACAGTTTCTACGCCTCGGTGGAGACGGCGGAGGACCCGCGGCTGAAAGACCGGCCCGTCGCCGTCTGCGGGGACCCGAAGCTGCGCCACGGCATCATCCTGGCCAAGTCCGCCCAGGCCAAGAAGTGCGGCGTCGTCACGGGGGAAGCCATCTGGCAGGCGCGGCAGAAGTGCCCCGGCCTCGTCCTCGTGCCCGCCGACCAGCGCAAATACCTGCTCTATTCGCGCAAGATGCGCGCCATTTACCGCCGCTATACCCACCGGGTGGAGCCCTTCGGGCTGGACGAAAGCTGGCTGGACGTCAGCGGGCACGTCCTCAGCGGGGAGGAAATCGCCGCGCAGATCCGCAACAGCGCCTTTGAGGAACTGGGCATCACCGTCTCCATCGGGGTCAGCTTCAACAAGGTGTTCGCCAAGCTGGGCTCCGACCTGCGCAAGCCGGACGCCACCACCGTCATCACGCCGGAGAACTACCGCGACAAGGTCTGGCCCCTGAAGGTGGACGAGTTGCTCTACGCCGGCCGGGCCACCCGGCGGCGCCTGGCGGAGCTGGGCGTGTACACCATCGGGGAACTGGCCCGGGCGCCGGAGGAACTGCTGCGCGGAGCCCTGGGCAAAAACGGCCTGATGCTGCAGCGCTTTGCCCGGGGGGAGGACGACAGCCCTGTGCTGTGCGCCGAGGAGGCCGACGAAATCAAGTCCATCGGCAACTCCACCACCACGCCCCGGGACCTGAAGGATGAGGAGGAAGCCAAGGCCGTTCTCTACCTGCTCAGCGACAGCGTGGCCGCCCGCCTGCGCGCGCACCATTTCGCCTGCGCCACCGTGTCCGTCTGGATGCGGGACAGCGAGCTCAACAGCCTGGGGCGCCAGTGCCGCCTGCCCGTGGCGAGCGACACGGGCACGGATATCGCGCAGGCGGCGCTGGGCCTGCTGCGGCGGCATTACCCCTGGGAGTTGCCCCTGCGCTCCCTGGGCGTGTGCGGCAGCGACCTGCAAAGCACGCAGGCCCGCGTGCAGCTGCCCCTGTGGGTGCCCCCGCGGCAGCGCAGGGAGCGGGAGTTGGAGGGCGCGCTGGACGGCATCCGCGCGCGCTGGGGTCACAACGCCGTGCGCCGGGGGCTGATGCTGTGCGACCGGGCGACGGCGGACCTCAACCCGGTGGACGACCATGCCCTGCAGCCGCTGGGCGCGATGCGGGGGAGGGGGTAAGGGCGGATGGAAGCGCGCAAAACCTACGTCCGGGTGGCGCAGGAGACCGATGAGAACGGCCTCATCACGCCCACTTCCCTGGTGTTCCAGGGCAGGAAAATGGAAATCGACCGGGTGCTGGAGCGCCGGCAGGCGCACGCCACCAAGACCGGCGGGCAGGGGATGCGGTATACTGTGCGTATCGGTCGGCACGAGACCTACCTGTTCCAGGACGACGCGCAGCGCTGGTTTGTGGAGGAAATGGGCCATGTGCGGGAAGTACCACATCGCGACGGAGGATGAAAACCTCTCCTTCCGGGAGGCCGTCCGGCAGTTGATGCTGGAGCACCCGGAAATCACGGTTCGGGACGGCGACGTCCTGCCCAGCCAGGTCGCCCCGGTCCTGACCGCGGAGGGCCTGGCGCCGATGCGCTTCGGGCACAAACCCGCGTTCTTGAAAAGGCTGCTGATCAACGCCCGCAGCGAGACCGCGGCGGAAAGCCCCCTGTTCGCCCCGCGGCTGCGGGTCGCCCGCTGCCTGGTGCCGGCGAAGGCGTTTTACGAGTGGTCCCCCGACAAGAAGCCCCACCTGTTCGGCCTGTCCGAAGGCGGGCTGCTGCGCATGGCCGCGCTGTGGTTTCCCGGCGAATCGGTCCGGGAGTTCGTCATCATCACCCGGGACGCGCAAGGCGCCCCCGCCCGCGTGCATTCCCGCATGCCCCTGATTTTCTCCAGCGCGGAGCTGCAGGACGCCTGGCTGCGCCAGGAAGGGTTGGCGGGGGAGCTGCTGGGGATGGGGGAGAGCGCGCGGCTGGAGGAGACCGGGCTGGCCGGATAACACCCGGCGTATTTATTCCCGGTTCAGCCGGTAGTGCTCCGCCTGGGAGCGGAACAGCCGGGCGTACAGCCCATCTTCGTCCTTCATCAGGGCGGCGTGGGTGTCGAACGCCTGCACCCGCCCTTCGTCCAGCACCAGAATCCGGTCGCAGAACACGCTGCTGCTCATGCGGTGGGATATGAACAGCGCGGTGTTGTCCCCCGCCATGCGGTCCATCTGCCCGTAGACCTCCGCCTCGGCCAGCGGGTCCAGTGCCGAGGTGGGCTCGTCCAGGATTAGCAGCGGGGCGTCCTTGTACAGCGCCCGGGCGAGGGCCGCCTTTTGCCGCTCACCGCCGGACAGCTCCACCGCCCCTTCCTCGAAGGCCTTGCCAAGGGGGGTGGAAAGCCCCCTGGGTAGCGAAGCCGCCTTGCTTTCAAGGCCGACTTCCCGCACAACGGCCTCCAGCCTCTCCCGGTCCTCCGGCTGCCCGCAAGTGATGTTGTCCCCGACGCTCAGGTAAAACAGCTTGAAGTCCTGGAACACGGCGGCGATGCCTTTAAGCAGGCTTTGCCGGTCATATTCGCGCAGGTCAGCGCCGTTGATGAGGATGCGGCCGCTGTCGGGGGCGTACAGGCAGCACAGCAGCTTGACGATGGTGCTTTTCCCGGCGCCGTTGCGTCCCACGATGCTGACGCGTTCGCCGCCACGGATGTCGAAGCTGACCCGGTCCAGCACCCTGTCATCGATCTTGGGGTAGGTGAAGCTGACCTCCTCAAAGCGGATACTTTCCACTTTGCGAAGCGTTCTCCCGCCGCCCCCGTCCCGCTCCGCTGGCAGCTCCATCAATTCCACGAAGGGCTCCAGGTAGTGAAGCATCCGGGCGACGTCGATGACGGCGCTCCCCAGGGCGATGACGGAGGTGGAAAAGCCGACTGCGGCGGACACGTACAGGGTCAGGCTGCCGATGCCCACGCTGCCCTTCAGGGTTTTCATCCCCACGAACGCCCAGGCCAGGGCCGCCTGCAGCACCGTGACCGCCTGGAACAGCCCCATGGCCAGGCCCATTTTCCGGAAAAAAGCGGCGTACCAGGTGTTGACAGAGCGGTTGTAGCGCGTGATGGTCTCCCCCAGCAGGTCCTGCATCGCGTAAAGGCGGAAATCCTTCTGCGGTTCGCTCCGGAAGCACAGGTTGATGTAATAGCCGTACCGGCGGTTGACCGGCAGCAGCTCCCCGAAAAAACGCTGCTGGTAGCGCGAGAAACCGGCCTGGATGGCGAGCAGCAGCGCCACCGTCGCGGCCAGGCTGAGCACCAGGACAAGCCCCAGCTGCAGCATCAGCGCCACCAGGCCCGCGACGGTCAGCAGGTGGTTGAGGCTGCTGACCGCCTGCACGACCAGCTGCCTCACCACGCCCTGGTTGCGCATGGCGAAGGAGGCGCGCTCCTTCAGGTCCAGATAATGGGGGTCCTCCAGCATCCAGTAGGGGATGCCCATCAGCTTTTCAGAGAAAGCGCGGTCGATTTCCATCGCCAGGGACTGCTCCTTGAGGTCCTGGACCCGGGCGGCCGTCCGGATGAGCAGGGTGAACAGCAGGTTGCCCGCGGCGATGAGCGCCGCCCAGGAGGCCGGGTCGCCCGCGCCGGGCACGCCCATCAGGGCGTCGATGAGCAGCTTGGGCATCGCCACGTTGAACAGCGCCCTCCCGGAGTGGCTCAGCGCGCTAAGCAGCAGCAGCAGGAAATATCCCCGGTCGGCCTTATACACCAGGCGGAAGACGGCCTTGAGCCGGCGCAGGCCGCTCATACGGCCTCCTCCTGGTAATACTTTCCCTGGACGAGGAACATCTCCCGATAGGTGCCGCCTTTGCGCATCAGTTCATCGTGGCTTCCGTACTCCATCAGGCCCTCTTCCCCGATGAGGGCGATCTTGTCGCAAAACTGCGTGCTGGCCAGGCGGTGGGAGATATAGATGGCGGTCCGGCCCTGTGTCAGCGCGTCGAAGGAAGCGTAGATGTCCCTCTCCGCCAGCGCGTCCAGCGCCGCGGTCGGCTCGTCCATCACGACGCAGCGCCCGCCCTTGTACAGCGCCCGGGCAATGGCCAGCTTCTGCTGCTCGCCGCCGGAAAGCATGACGCCGTCCTCAGTGATGACCTTGAGCATCATGCTGTCCATCCCCTCCTTTTGCGCGCACACCTTCTCCCACAGGCCGGCGTCCCGCAGGGCGGTTTCCACGCGCGCGCGGTCGAACCGCTCGCTGCCCGCCACGTTCTGCGCCAGGGTGAAGGCCAGCGGCTCCACATCCTGGAACACCGCGGAGAACAGCCCGTACAGCGCGTCCTTGCGGTAGGCCTGCACCGGCTGCCCCTCAATCAGGATGCGCCCGCCGTCCGGCTGGTAAAAGCCCATCAGCAGCTTGACCAGCGTGCTTTTGCCCGCGCCGTTGACGCCCACGATGGCCAGCCGCTGTCCGGCGGGGATGTGCAGGCTGAATTGGCGCAGCACGTCCCGCTCCGATTCCGGGTAACGGAAGGTGACGTCCTCGAAGCGGATGTCGATGCCGCCCTCCCCGTCAGGCGCGGGCAGCTCTCCGCCCCGGTCGCCCAGGTCCTGGTCCATCAGCCGGTAAAAATCCGCGACGAACCGGCTTTCCCTGCGGATATAGGCGAGATGGTCGGCCAGTTCCCCGGCCTTGGCAGCCAGGGTGAGGGCGGCGGGCAGGAACATGGCAAACTGGGCGATGGGGAGGCCGCCCTGCACGTTCCGGGCCAGCAGCCCGAAGGTCACCAGGTCGCTGGCCAGCATCAGCGGCAGGGCCAGCAGTTCCAGGGCGTACTGGCGGTTATTAATGGCGCGCAGCACCGCCATATAGTCCCCGATGACCCGGCGGTACGCCCCCTGCAGCGGCTGTAGCAACCCGTACAGGCGGATGTCCTTGCCGCAGGAAAAGTCCTGCGCTGTCTGGCCGAAGTTCCAGACCTTCCGGCTCTCCCGGTTTAAATCGCCCTGGCGGCGATAGGCGTAGCGCTGGGCGCGGAGCCGGAGCCACAGTAAAAGCCCGGCGTGTGCCAGAATCAGCAGGGGAATCAGTGGATGCGCCAAAGCCAGGAAGGCAGACAGCAGCAGGCACAGGAGGGTCAGCTCCGGCGCCTGGAACAGCTTGTGGTACACGCCTTCCACCCCGTTGTCGTTGCCGGAGGTAGCGTTTAAAGCCTGCTCCCATTTTTCGTAGAAGGACGCGGATTCCACGTGCCGGTAGTCCATGCGGACCATCTTGACGGCTGTCTGCCGCACATAGTCGATGCGCAGCGCCGTGATGCGGGGTTTGGCCAGGTCCATGAGCCATTCCTTGAGAAAGGCGCACAGCGCCCCCGCCAGGAAGAAAACCCCGACGATGACCAGCAGCTGTTCCGCCCGCGGCGCGGGCCCGGTCAGGGTAGCCACCGCCAGGCCGGACAGGAGGACCGGAAGCGCCGGCGAGACGACCGCGCACAGGGTATACAGGGCGGTCAGCCCGAAAAGACCGCGGTCCTCCATGGAAGCGTTCCGGAGCAGCCGGCGCAGCGGTCTTGCTTTATTCTCAGCCATCCTTTTCCTCCGACATCACCTGCCGCCACAGTTCTGGAAGGCCGCGCGCCGCCAAGCCGCCCGCTTCCTCCTCCATCTGCAGGGCGATGCCCTCCAGCAGGGAGCCGCCCAGATTGTCCGACAGGGAGCGGTGCGGCCCGTAATAATGCGGGATGGCTTCCCCGTAGGGGTTGGGCGCCCCGTCATACCGCCGGGCGAAGCGGACGGCCTCGCGCAGGCTCGCCTTCGCCTCCTCCCGCCGCGCCGCCTGCAGGTGGAACGCGCCCAGGGCGGTCAGCGTTCCGCACAGCATCCGGTCGACGTAGGAGGGCGTTTCCGGACGGACGAGCGGGGAGAGCGCGTGAAGCAGAAAATCGATGACGGCGAGCCCCTCTTCAGCCCTGTTCAGGTTCAGGAGGCATTGGCCCAGGTGCATCAGGCTGTTGTACAGCCCGGTCAGCCCGCTCAGGTATGCGTTGCTCAAGGGGGGCAGGGCTTCCTCGTAGCGGCCCAGCGCGAACAGGACGCCCCCGATGTCCGCGTCGTTGGCCTCGTCCGCGTTGTTCTCCCGGTACAGCCGCAGCGCTTCCTCCTGTTTCCCCATCCGGGTCAGCACCAGCGCCCGGTTCGAATGGATGCCCCGCAGGCTGACGGACCGCTCCACATCCGGGTCCAGCAGCTGCGCGGCGCGCGCGTACAGCTCAAGCGCGCGCATTCCCGCCTTCCGCTCCCCGCCCTCCATGTTCATCCGGTGGTACAGCAAGGCGCTTTCATAAGCCACCTGGAAATGGTTCGGGTGCTTCAGCAGCGCCGTCTCCGCCTGCTCCGTCCCCTGGGCGTAGCGCTTGTCGGTGCGCAGCGCCGCGATGGCCTGCGCCGCTTCCTTCGCGTTTTGTCGCCCGCTCTCGAACCCTAGCAGCGCGTCGGTGGATACGCCGAACAGCTCCGCCAGGCGCATCAGCGTCTCCAGCTCCGGCCGGCTCACGCCGCTTTCCCACTTGGAAACCGCGCCCACGGAGACCTCCAGGGCCTCGGCCAGCTCCTGCTGGGTCCATTTCCGCTTCAGCCTGTACGCGCGGACGTTTTCCTGCAATGCGGTCTTCATGCTCATCCCTCCGCGGACAGCATACGGCTGAGTGGAACCGAGCGCAATTCCTTATATGTCGTGTTTTTCATTAAACTTGTTGACTGATAGGAAAATACTTGACATGGAAGGCTTCTGCAGTGGGTTTCATCAGTCATGTTCGGATTCTTTCGTCATCTATCTTCTGTATTACCGTTGTACCACACTTGATAAATTGTATACAATATTGTATCCTAAAGCCGCAATACTTCCTTGGCTATTTTAAATATACTCTTCTGAATTGTTTTGGACCAGACGAGGTGCACAGTGACAATCAAGACCCAAAGCATCGGAGCAGAGGTGACAGAGATTCTCAGGGATGAGATCCTCTCTGGCAAGCTCAAGCCGCGGGAGCGGTTGGTGGAAGAAGACTTGGCAAAACGGCTGAACGTGAGCCGTACGCCCGTCCGGGAGGCGATACGAAACTTAGAGTCCATCGGCTTGGTTCAGCACATGATGTACAAAGGAGCCTTTGTCAGCGACGTCAATGCGCCCCTAATCCGCGATATTTACGCGGTTCGCATCATTCTGGAAGGTCAGGCGACCCGGCTGGCTGTTCCGAATGTTACGCCAAAAGCCGTCCAGCAGATGGAAATCATCTTAAGAAGAATCGAGGATGCAGGCGAAATCGGAGATCATGTTGCGTTTGAAGTGGGGAATGAGGAGTTTCACCTTCTACTCTACAGTTTCTGTGGCAATGCTTTGCTGGAAGAGATGGTAAGGGATTTACTGATCCGGTGCGCCGTTTTCCGCAATGCCTTGCCGCGTTCGCGGCAGAATATCGCCCAAGTCGTCCAGGCTCACCGAGTTTTGTTGAACGCCGTTATCGACAAGGACATGGATGCCGCGCAGCGAATTGCGGAAGACCACATCCGTGTGTTCCGCAGCCGTCTGATATCGAAGGAGTGGTGAATAACGATGAAATTCGCGCTCTATGTAGGGAGAAGGCTGTTACAGATGATTCCCATGATCCTGGCTGTGACAATCCTGAATTTCATGATTATCAACCTGGCGCCAGGCGACCCGGTGACTGTTTTGGCCGGTGAACAGGCGACACAGGAATACATGGATGAGCTTCGAGAGGCGTATGGCCTCAATGAGCCTGTCGTCAAAAGGCTTGGCATTTATATCGGAAGGCTTCTGCGTGGGGATCTTGGCGTATCATATTCTTACAAACAGCCAGTATCCAGGATTATCTGGGAGAAGATGAAAGTGACGCTCATGCTGATACTGCTCAGTGAAGTCGTCACAATAGTTGTGGGCACTTTTCTGGGGGCATTGGCGGCTCGCAAGGAAGGGAAGCTGACCGACCAGGTTATTTCGAACGGTTCGATGATGCTCTACTGCATGCCGGTATTCTGGCTTGGGATGCTGCTGATTCTGCTTTTCGCGGTGAAACTGAGATGGTTGCCAAGCTCTGGCATGTATAGTTTCGGAATTTCAAGGTATTCCCGCACTGTCGACTTGATTCGGCATCTGATTCTTCCCTCTTTCACGCTATTTTTGGTTCATTTACCGACGTACATTAAGCTGACGCGCTCTTCTGTGGTGGAGGTGGCGGATGAGGATTATATCACCACCGCGCGGGCCATAGGGTTTAGCGAGAAAGTGGTTTATCGCAGGCATGCCCTGAGAAACGCTCTTCTGCCTACGGTAACTGTGGCGGGCATGTCGCTGAGCACTGTCTTTTCAGGCGCGCTGTTGACGGAAACCGTTTTCTCGTGGCCTGGCATGGGGCGAATGATTTACGATGGCGTAGCAGCGAGGGATTATCCCATTATCATGGGGGGCTTCCTGGTCACGACCATCCTAGTTGTTGTAGGCAGTTTCCTGATTGATATCCTGTATATGTATCTGGATCCTAGGGTTGTGCATTCATGAGTAAGTTCAAGGCGTTCATCAATAATTGGCAGACCAGGATTGGATTGGCCATTCTGGCTGTATTGTTGATGGCTGCCTTCCTGGCGCCGGTCATCCGCCCCGGCAATCCCCTGTTCGCCGTTGGACGGCCGATGCAAGCGCCCAATCAGGAGTATTGGTTTGGTACCGACAATACCGGTAGAGATGTATTCGCCATGGTGATATGGGGCAGCCGGGTTTCAATGATCTTTGCGTTTGGAGCCGCCGGCCTTTCCTTGTTGATCGGCGTGTTGCTTGGCGCATTGTCAGGGTATATTGGTGGCCTGGTGGATGATCTGTTCTCACGGTTTTTCGAGTTTTTCTATATTATTCCCCGTATTTTCCTCATAATCCTCACAGTCGCTGTATTCGGTTCCAGCCTTACCATGATGGTGGTTGTGGTGGGTGTCACCATTTGGCCGTCCAACGCCAAAATTATGCGCGCTCAGGTGCTCACGCTGAAGAACCGCAGTTATGTTCATGCAGCCGAGGTGTCAGGCGCGGGAAAACTAAAGATTCTCTTCCGGCATATCGTGCCCAACGGCATTGGCCCAGTTCTGTCCAACTCCACCATGCAGATGGCGCAAGCGGTGCTCACGGAGGCCAGTTTGTCCTTCCTGGGTCTGGGGGATCCCAACGTCGCGTCCTGGGGGCAAATACTGCAGATTGGTCAGCGCCATATTTCAACAGCGCCTTGGTTGGTGATTATTCCTGGCCTGGCGATCGCGCTTCTGCTCCTGTCGTTTAATCTGCTGGGGACTTCACTTCATTCCGCCTTGAATGTCAAGCAGCAATTGCTCAACTGAGAGGAGGGAAGAATGGAATTGCTTGAAGTGAAGCATCTGACGGTGCAGTTTCGAACAGGGAACACCCTTGTCACTGCGGTGAATGACGTTTCTTTCAGCCTTTCACACAGGGAGAGTCTTGGTCTCGTTGGAGAGTCTGGGTGTGGGAAGAGCACAACAGCCTATGCGCTCATGGGACTGTTGGCAAAGAACGGGAAAATTGCCGCAGGAGAGGTTCTTATCGAGGGGAAAGATTTAACTAAGATTTCGGACAAGGAAATCCGGGATCTTCGCTGGAAGGACATTTCTATTGTTTTTCAGAATTCCATGACTGCCTTAAACCCAGTACGCAAGGTGGGGGATCAAATCGTTGACGCGCTGCAAAGGCATGAAAAAGTCAGCAGGGAAGACGCGATTCAGCGCGGGAAATTGATATTCGACCGGGTGGGTATCGCAAAAGAAAGGTTCATGCAGTATCCGCATGAGTTTTCCGGCGGTATGAAGCAGCGTGCTGTACTTGCGCTGGCCTTGATATGTCATCCCAAAATCATGCTGGCTGACGAACCGACCACTGCCCTGGATGTGGTCGCACAACGTCAGGTGCTGAACTTGTTTCGGGACCTGCAGGAGGAGTTTGGCCTTAGCCTGCTGATGATTTCACATGACATCTCGGCGGTTGCCGAAATATGCGAAGAAATTGCGGTGATGTACGCCGGACGCATCATGGAAGTCGGGGAAACCAAGCAGGTCTTGCATGATCCTGACCATCCATATACCTATGCGCTGGTCAACTCTTTCCCTTCCCTGCACAAACCGCTGACCCATCTTGAGCAGATTCCTGGAAGCCCGCCTTTCCTGGCGCAGATTTCCCCGGGCTGTCCGTTTGCGCCCCGCTGCCCGTTTTCGGAGGACCTCTGTTCAAGGGAATGTCCTCCGCTAATGCCGGCTAAAGGTGGGAAGCTCTGCCGATGCCATTTTACAAACCATCTGGATTTTAGTAGGGACGGTTGATATGGATAGCCTGCAGACGGTGAATCTTACCAAGGATTATACGCTCAAAACCGGCTTTCTGAAGCAATTGACAGGAAGAGCCGGTGTCATCAGTGCCGTGAAAGATGTCTCCCTGTCAATCGGATTGGGCGAGGTCGTAGGCCTGGTCGGCGAATCCGGTTGTGGCAAGACCACCCTGGGGAAGATGCTGGTACGCATCGAGCAACCCACTTCGGGCATGGTGTTTGTGGCCGGACAGGAGGTGTCGCGTCACAGGGGCAGGAAGCTGAAAGACTTTCGCAAGAGCGTTCAGATGATTTTCCAGGACCCGTATGACTCTTTGAACCCCAAGCAAACCGTGTATGAGATCATCGCGGAACCGCTCAAAAACCTGGATCTGGTGGGAGGATCCGGTGAAGCGCTCGCCCTTGTGCTGGAAATGCTGCGCAAGGTGGAGATGCAGCCTGCCGAGGAGTATTTGCGCAGATACCCCCATCAACTCTCCGGCGGCCAAAGGCAGCGTGTCGCCATTGCCCGCGCCCTAATCGTGAATCCGCAAATCATGATTGCGGACGAGCCTGTATCTATGCTGGACGTTTCCATTCGGGCGGGCATCCTCAACCTGCTGAAAAACCTCAACCAGGAGAATGGTATCAGCATCTTGTTGATCACCCACGACTTGGCGACGGCTCGTTTCCTGTGCGACCGGATCGTGGTGATGTATCTGGGGAAAATCATGGAGATTGGGGATTCTGAAACTTTAATCGCTGCGCCTTTGCATCCCTATTCCCGGCTGCTGGTATCTTCAGCGCCGGATTTGTTTGCTGAAAACGTGAATCGCGCGGTTATCCAGGGAGACGCGACGAACGCAGCCCATCCGCCAAGCGGGTGCAGATTCTCCCTTCGTTGCCCGGATGTTATGCCAGTATGCAGGCGAAAAGAGCCTGCCTTGCTGCCCGGCACTGAGGGGACCCTGGTCGCTTGCCATCTCGTGCATCCGGAATCGTAACCCATCAAGGAAAGGACGGTAGGATATATGAAAAAAATCACCCTTACCAAGAGCCAGGAGAGTCGGGCCAGGGATCTTCATTACTCAGCGTTGTTTATTGACGGTCTCTGCGGGAATCTCATCAATCCTGAGCCTCCCGTAATCAACGGCGTTAGCTACCTTCAACGCGCTTGCGACTCGGGCGTTACAGCGCAGTCAATCACCATCGCCTCTCCTGCCGCTGGTTTCGAACAGGTGCTGAAAGAGATTTACGGCTACTATAACCTGTTTTCCTATTCTCCCGATCAGGTGATGCTCGTCAACTCGGCATCTGACATCGAAAAAGCCCGGGCAGAAAAAAAGCTGGGTGTCATCTTCAATCTGCAGAATGCGTCGCCGGTCGGCACCGACTTTTTCAAGTGGAGCATTCTGAGCAAACTCGGTTTAAGGGTTTGTCAGTTGACATACAATGAGCCCAACGTTTTCGGGCACGGCTGCATGGAGGAAGCAAACGGAGGCCTTACGTTTTATGGCAGACAGGCGGTGAGGGAAATGAACCGCCAGAGGATACTAATTGATCTGAGCCATGTCGGCGAGAGGACCAGCCTCGAGGCCATCCAGGCAAGCGAAGAGCCTTGCGTGTTCAGCCACTCCAATGCGCTGGCTGTCACGCCCACCACCAGGCGGAACCTGACAGATGAGATGATGAAAGCCGTGGCGCGAAAAGGAGGGCTTGTGGGGCTCAGTTCACATGCCTTCCTGTCACATCATGAGGTGGGTGTCCAGCCGACGCTGGAAGACTATATGGCTCACTTTGAATACGTGGCCCGCCTGATCGGCACTGACCACATGGCGATCGGCACGGATATTTACGAGTATTACACCAAGCAGTACTGGGAATGTAAAACCAAGCTTCTTTATGACAGCCCCTGGTTCTTTGAGACTGTTTTCAACGCCGATCTCAAACGGGTTGACCAGTATGTCAATATTACACGCGGCATGGTTGCGCTCGGCTTTTCGGACGAGGATATTTATAAAGTCCTGGGTCGCAACTATCTGCGGGTGTATAAGAAAGTCTGGAAGGGGTGATGCTGACATTCTGGCAAACGGATTTCCCCCTCGGAATACCATTTTGGAAAGGATGGAAACAATGAAAAAAACGTTCGCTTGCCTGCTTGCCCTGGCGATATTGATTGCCTTGGGCGCTTCTGCGGAGCCTGCCGCCGGCGCGAAATACGGCGGGAGCCTGGTCGTCGCCACAAAATTGGAGCCCAGCTCTTTCAATATCAACTATACCTGGGATGGCGCGGTTCCCTACATCAACCGCAACATCCTTTCCAAACTGGTCGCCTATGACGACTCCACCGGGGAAATTTACGGCGATCTCGCAGAAAGATGGGAAAACACGGAAGACCTGATGTCCTTTACCTTTTATCTGCGCGAAGGCGTCAAGTGGCATGATGGCGAACCCTTCACTTCTGCGGACGTGAAGTGGACCATTGAAAACCTGCTTGAAACCGGCTCTTCGGCCAATGGATTCGCGAAGGTCAAGACTATCAAGGGCGTCGAAACCCCGGATGACTTGACGGTTGTCCTGAATCTGACCGAGCCCAGCGGTGTCATGCTCAACAACCTCGCGGACTATTATGGCTTTGACATCCTGCCAAAACACTTGTATGAAGGCACGGACGTTCAGAACAACCCTGCGAATTTTTCGCCCGTGGGTACTGGCCCATTCAAGTTCGTCGAACATGTGATTGGCAGTCACTGCACGCTAGCGGCGAACCCGGAATACTTCGGCGACGGGCCCTATCTGGACAGCGTCGTCTTTGTGTTTACCCCATCCGAAACGACAGCCATGACCACCATTGAGTCTGGAGAAGCGGGCTGGATGACGGCTTCCCCCGCGTTCGCGGAGGTTGAGCGCCTGCGCAAGATACCGGGCGTCGCAGTGGACATGCAGGGTTCTACGATTACGCAATGGACAGGGTTCAACATGGACGGCAGCCGCAAGGAAATCACCGACCCGCGAGTCCGGGAGGCGATTAGCTACGCCATCAACAATGTGGATATCGCCGACCGGTTGTATGTGGGCCTGGTAAAGCCCGCCACCAGTTACTATACGACCTTGATTGAATGGGCTGACAACAAGCAGGTGCGCCAGCCCAAATTCGACCCTGCCTACGCCAATCAGCTTTTGGACGAAGCGGGTTATGTCAGGGGAGCGGACGGATATCGCTTCGGGTTGGTATACAGATGCTTTCCTACTTCTATTTTCGGCACGACCGACATTCCCACCCTGGTCGTACAGTACTTGGATGCTGTAGGCATCAAGCTGGAGATTCAGCAGTATGAATGGGCGCTGAGGACCGAAATGCTCGACAATAACAGGGAATGGGACATGTGTTCTGGCGGCGGCGACCGAGGCCCGGACGCTGCAAACTTCGCCTCATATCTGTTGTCAAGCAGCGCCAGCAATAAAATGCGCTACGCAAACCCCCAGGTCGACGAACTGTTCGCAAAAGGCGTCAAGGTTGCGTTATTTGATGAACGCGCTCCTTTCTACTTCCAGATTCAGGAAATCATCGCAAAGGATATGCCAATGTTCAACTATGTGGAATACGGCGTACCGCGAGTGTACAGCACCGAGTATACCGGGTTCTTCTGGCAGGAAGACTCGGGCAACTCAGCCAACCACATGGTCAACACCGTCCAATGGGCTCAAGGCGTAGCCCGGTAAATACCAACGGGGAGGGAGGCGACTCCCTCCCGGTTTTCTCGCGGCTGCAGATAGATGATAGGGGGCAGGGATGGCAACATATAGAAATTTCAGCCTGGTGGATGTCATTAATAAGCGGTATGTGCCAGGAAGCTATCTGACGGTACAAGGCGGCAAGTTTGCAAAAGTGGGGCTTGATGCCGAGCTTACTGATTCTGAGAAGTCAAGCGCTGTCGATCTTCAAGGTAAAACGGTGATGCCAGGCCTTTTCAATATTCATATTCATGCATTGTCGACGCCAATCGCCAACCCGGCGTCCCTAAACGCCGAGCCTGAGTCGCTCTTTGCGCTGCGAGGCCTCCGGCATCTTCAGCAACACCTGAAGTCCGGAGTAACTTTCACACGCGATATGAATGGAAGAAAACTGGCCGAGGTTGGTCTGAGGGACGCTCTCAAGCTAAAGCTTGCCATGGGGCCACATTACATCATTGCGCGCCAGTGCTTGTGTATGACGGGAGGACATGGTTCCAACACAGGCCGCGAATGCGATGGAGCAGATGATTGCCGCAAGGCAGCGCGCGAGCAGATCAAGGGCGGGGCTGACTTTATAAAAATTATGGCGACTGGTGGCATCCTATCTCCCGGAATGAGGGCGGACGCCACCCAGTTGAGCCGGGAAGAGATGGCGGCGGCCATCGAGGAAGCGCACAACGCGGGCCTTAAGACTGCAACGCATGCTCATGGGGCAACGGGAATCAAAAATGCAGTGAAGGCGGGCATTGATTCTGTCGAGCATGGGAGTTACCTGGATGATGAATGCATTGAGTTGATGCTGAAGAAGGGTACCGCTTTAGTCCCCACCCTGACGGTGGATTATTTCCTGGATAAGTACGGACAGAAAAATGGGGTAAACCCTTTCTTGCTGGAAAAGTCCAAGTTGGCAAGAGAAAAGCATGTCTCAGGCTTTCTGAAGGCATGGGAGGCAGGCGTATCGATTGGCGTAGGGACGGACGCGGGCACTCCGTTTAACCCTCATGATGCCACATATATGGAGTTTATGCTCATGGTTGAGCTCGGCCTTGACCCAATGGAGGTTCTCGTTTGCGGCACAATCAATTCCGCGAGAATCGTCGGCGTCGATTCCTGGACTGGCAGCGTCTCCGAGGGGAAGTCCGCTGATTTTATTGTGCTCAATGAGAATCCAATCATAAATATACGCAGCCTGGAACATATCCGCGCAGTCTATATCAAAGGGGAAGAAGCAGTTTTTCCCATGGCGAGCGAAGATGGAAAGGAATCAATCGAATAACAGCACATCCTCCCTCGGACTGAGAAATGATTTTCCAGTCGAAGAAGAAGCAACCAAATCCGAAAAGCTGATAATACAGGCGGATGGTTTCGTAGGGAAGCCGTGCGAGAGGCGGCAAGGCCTACTTCTATACCGAGTACTACGCTGCTTTGGATCGCGCCGGGGCGCGCCGCCTGCCTCCCTACTTCTGCCGGCATACCACCGGCATCAAGCTAGAGCTGAACCAGGGGGCCGTTCCCTCTGTCATCGCAAAGGTGCTAAGGCAGAAGATCCAGCGCGTCCAGCAGCGCTACAAGCACCCCGACCTCCAGGACGACAAGAAGGCCTCGCGCCTTAAAGCCGAAGTAATTTAGCCTTGACTGCTTGAACTTTCTCGAGCAAACTCTTTAAAAAAGGACTTGATGCACCGCCGGTAGCAGCTTTATCGCTGCGGGGACCAGTTGAACGGGCATCAGGTCTTTCTTGCGCTTGCGATAGAACCTCGTGAAGAAAATACCTTTGGTTTTTTATATTTCGAAAAACAATCTTACCAATATGCATGTTGACAGTAGTGTTGACAGTAAAGCCAGTTCTGTTCCGTTCCCATTCGATTTTAGACATGAAATCGAGACAATAAAGCCCCAGTAGCGATGATTCTACTGGGGTTTTGGCGGAGAAGCCGGGATTTGAACCCGGGCTACGGTTTCCCGTACTACTCCCTTAGCAGGGGAGCCCCTTCGGCCACTTGGGTACTTCTCCAGGCCGGCGCGCTTCGGGTCCGGCGGTGGCGGAGAGAGAGGGATTCGAACCCCCGGTGCCTTTCGGCATCACCGGCTTTCAAGACCGGCGCCATCAACCGCTCGGCCATCTCTCCGCGTGGGTGCGTTGAGACTGGGCAAAACGCTTCCGCATTATAGCAACAGCCCCAAACCCTGTCAACACCGGGCAGGCGTTGACGTCCTTCAGCGCCCGGCTGACGGGCGGCCTTCCGGGTGCGCGGCCAGCCATTCATCCCGCAGGGCGGCGTACAGGGCGAGGTCGGCATAGGAGCCCTTGTAGTACATCCGACCGCGCAGCAGGCCTTCGGATTTCATGCCCGCCTTTTCCATCACCCGGCCGGAAGCGGGGTTGCGCCGGTCGTGCTGGGCTTCCATCCGGTTGACGCCCAGACAGGTGAAGGCGTACCGCAGGTAGGCGGTCAGCGCCTCGGTCATCAGCCCCTGCCCCCAGCAGTCCCGCGCCAGGGAAAAGCCGACCTCTGCGGACTGGTTCACCGGGTCGCGCCAGACCAGGCCGATGGTGCCCACCATCCTCTCATCGGCTTTCCGGATGACGGCCAGGGCGCAAAGCCCTTCCCGCCGGTTCCCGGAAAGCAGCCCGGCCAGGGCGGCGCGGGAATCGGAGAGGCTCTGGTGTGTCTCCCACAGCACATAGCGGGAGACAGCCTCGTCGCTGGCGTAGGCGAACAGCTGGCGCGCGTCCCTGCGCCGGGGCGCGCGCAGAATCAGCCGCGCGGTTTGGATGGCGGCTCCCGCGCAGGCAGCGCCTTTCCGGGGTCGCTGGATGGCGGGGTACGCCCCGATGGTCGCTTCCCTCATCGCCCGGCCTGCCTTTCGGGCATCACGACCGCCTCCGGCGCCGTGAAGGAGGGAGTCGCCCGGAACTGCTCTTTGCCCAGCAGGAAGGCCGCCGCCCCGTAGGCCAGCAGCAGCAGGATGAAAATGACAAGCGCGGCGCGC
>Ga0123335_1002549_pt1 | contig 26943 bp, 14 predicted proteins | sample BiotimSIPDNA_2_FD_89707 | JGI IMG/M metagenome (GOLD analysis project Ga0123335, IMG submission 89707) | Anaerobic biogas reactor microbial communites from Washington, USA - Biogas_R2 time_0 SIP DNA | ecosystem: Engineered > Bioreactor > Anaerobic > Unclassified | place: Washington, USA...
GATCTACCAGAGCGGATGGGAGGATGGGCAACGCGCCGTCCGTCTCGTCCGCAACGACGCGAAAAAACGAGGATTCGACCCGGAGAAGATCGGTGCGTTCGGGTTCTCCGCGGGCTCGCACCTGACGGCCCTGCTCGCGACGAGCGCGCTGACACCGGCGTATGGGCCGGTCGACGAACTCGACCAGCTTCCCTGCCACGTCAACTGGGCCGTGCCGATCTACACCGCCTACGCGCTGACGGACGGACTGACCGGCCCCAACACGCGCGAGGGCGACGCGATCGACGTCAAGCTCTCGGACGTGTTCAAGTTCGACGCGAAGACGTGTCCGATGGCGCTTTTCCATGGCGGAGCGGACATTTATTCGCCGAACGGCTCCACGCAGATCTACCGCCAGCTCCGCAGGATGAACATCCCGGCCGAGATCCATCTCTTCGCAGACCGTCCCCACGGTTTCATGGGCGACTCGAGCAAGGGCGAGGACGGCACCGCCTATGACCACTGGATGGATCGTATCGCCGAGTTCATCCGCCAGATGAATTATGACGGGCGTCTCGGCGATGAAGTCGATCTGATGAGCCGCTATCCGAACGACGATGCACGCGGCGAATACCGCAAGGAGGCGGTCTGGCCGGAAGGCAAGATGCCGGATGTGCAGGCGAACCAGTGCGTGCCTTATCTCGAGTGGCATATGCCGAAGGAACGCAAGACAAAGGCGATCCAGATCATCTACTCGGGCGGCAGCTACATGGGCAACGATCCGGACGGATTCGAAGTCGCGCCGGCGCGGCGTTACCTGAACGAAAAGGGCATGACGGTTGTGACGATGAAATACCGCACGCCGCGTCCGCTGGGTGGGCTGGCCAAGCACACGACGGCGTGGCAGGATCTGCAGCGCGCCGTCCGAATCGTCCGCAGCCAAGCCGCGGCGCAGGGGCTCGATCCCAACCGCATCGGCATCATGGGCTCTTCGGCCGGCGGACACCTGACGATCATGGGCGCGACCAGCTCGCAGCGTCGTTCCTATTGGCCGATCGACGACCTTGACAAGATCCCCTGCAACCTGCAATGGGCGGTCGCGATCTATCCGGCGTACGCGCTCACGGACGGCGCAGAAGCCCCTAATGCGAAGGGCGGCAACGAGGACGACGCGAGGCTCGTCCCTGAGTTCTCGTTCGACCTCGCGACCTGTCCGATCCTGTTCATCCACGGCGATGCGGACGGTTGGGCGGCGATGAATTCGGTGAAATGCTGGGAGCAGCTTCGCCGGATGGGAATCCAGTCCGATCTCCACGCGCTCGTCGGACGCAATCACTGCTTCCAGAGGAAAGCGGCTCCGGGCACGGGCAGCTATACCTGGATGGGGCGCATTTGGGAATTCATGAACCACAAGGGTTTCAACAAGTAAAAAAGCAAACAAGGCCGTCGTAAGGTGAAAATCATAGGGTACAAGTGTTGTCACGCTGTAAGTGACGCTGCATACGTTGTTCACATGTGGATCGGATGAGAATGTTGTCGGCAGTAACCTGCTTCTCTGGAGGGGAAGCCTGGTTGTGAGGTTGTCACTCGTCGTGTGCGAGGTTTTTCTCTGGCGCGACGTTACCCTTTTGTTTACATTGGCTTATGGCCAATGGTGGCCATGGAGATACGTCAATGGACAACACGAAGGTTATTGCAGAGGAATTGAAGGCGGCATTGGCAGGGGATATGGATCGCTTGGCTGAGAAGATGGCGGCGGCGATGAACGCGGTCCGGGCCGGTCATATCATTGCCGACAGCGAAGAGCCGGTTCGCGACGCGCACGCCGAGTTTCGGCAAAAAGCCTTCGAGCAGGCCCTTCGCCTCTTGCAGAACAAGCAAGAGGCTTTTTCCCCCTCCGGCCCACGGCCTGAGGAACAAGGGCAAACAGACCACGACCCATCAGACGATTAACGGGCGTGTGCGTATCTCTCGCACCGTATACTGGTCGGCCGAGACAGGGACCACGATCCCGCTGGATCGATGGCTGGGGATCGCCAATGACCGTTTCAGTCCCGGCGTACGAGAGATGTGTTGCCGGGAGTCTTTGCACTGTTCGTTCGAGGTGGCCGGCGACAATCTGTGCCGCACCGCGCAGGTGACGTTGAGTGGTTCAACGATCCGGAGCCTCGTGGAGACGCAGGGCCGGGCGGTCTTGTCGGCCCAGCAGACGGGGGCCTTGCCGCCGAGCTTTACCGCCGCCGATTGTACGGACCAGACCGTCATTAGTGGCACCGACGGCGTGATGGTTCCCCTGGTCACCGAGCAGCAGAAACGTCAGCGGCGTCAGACCGAGGCGATCAAACGAGTCGAACAAGGGCGGCGCTCCACGGCTCGGGTCGGCCGGCCGCGAAAAGGCAGCGATAGCGACTACAAGGAATTCAAGATCGTTTCGTTTTACGATCCGGACAAGTCGCACCGCCATGTGGTGGGCACGGCCGGCGATCACGAGGCGTTGGGGCGGATCATGCGTCGAGAAGCGGGCCGTCTTCGATTGGCTTCGGCCAAGGTCAAGTACGCAGTCACCGATGGGGCCGAGTGGATCCGCCGACAATACCGCAAGCAGTTGCCGATGTTGGATGAGCATATCCTGGACTACTATCACTTGAAAGAGCACGTGGTTCATGTCAGTCAGGTTCTCTATGGCGAGGGAACTGACAAGGCACGAGCGTGGTGCCAGGAGATGATGGGTGTGGTCTGGGAGCAGGGCTCGCTGGTGCTGCTGCATCGGCTGGGTCCGTATCTTCGACGCCACCGGGGCGTCCAACGTGCGGCGTTGGAATCGCTTCGTCAGTATGTGGGCAAACGCGTGTCGATGACGGACTACCCGGCATTCCGAAAGCGAGGCTATGATTGTGGGTCGGGGCCGACGGAATCGGAGTGCAGGACGCTGACCGGTCGCCTCAAGGGAGCGGGCATGCGTTGGGACAAGGACAATGCCGAGTCGGTGATGGCGTTGGTCAGCCTGTATCACAGCGGTCTTTGGCGGAAGTACTGGAAAACGCAAGGAAGAGCCGCCTGACGCATGCCAGGATTATTCCTCGCACACCATGGCCGCCGGCTTCCAGAAGATTCGTGTGATGGATGGCGGAGTCGCCATGTGGCTTTTTGAAAGGGCCATCTGAGAATGCGCGTGCAGTCGGCGTTCTGTTGTCTGGTTTGATCAGACGGGGTCTCCAAGCCTCCTGCGTTGTGTCATTGTTGTCGCACAGCCACCGCTTCAATCTCCACCAGGGCGTCTCTGGGCAGTGCGGCGACCTGCACACAGCTTCTTGCCGGAAACGGCTCTTTGAAGAACTCGGCATAGACCCCATTGAACGCCTGAAAGTCCCCCATGTTCTTCAGAAACACCGTGGTCTTGACCACCGTGCTCATATCCGCCCCCCCTGCAAGCAGTACGGCGCACAGGTTCGACAAGACTTGTCGTGTGGCTGAGACAATATCGCTGTTCCGGAGTTCACCCGTGGCCGGATCCATGGGAAGCTGCCCGGACGTAAAAAGCAACTGCCCTTCTGCCATAGCCTGACTGTAGGGACCTATCGCCGCCGGCGCATCGCTTGTTCGTATCTGCTGCATTGTTCCATCTCCTGACCTGCCAAAAACTGACAGCGTGCTGCGCTTGCTCTTGGCAGTCGCTGCCGTCCCACAGAGATTCTATGCCTTTGCAGGTCTTCGGTCAACTCTCGATGGAGGGAGGCACAAACACCTGCGGCTATGGCTGAGACTCACCGTGCCGGTGACAGAACGACGCACCAAGGGTCATCTGCTGTCAGGTTCGAAGCGGAGGCCGGGCCGGACGCGAAAAACAAAGCCAATACCGAAATCCAGCTTGCCTAACGGGAGACACTACATAACATGGATCCCCGGCACGAAGCACCCTTTGTTTGGACAACGTCCCCTGTGCTCTGAGGATGTACGCGTGGTTCAGAAACGATCGATCGCAATTCTTGGCTTGTTGACAATTGGGTCATTCTCATGTCCGGCACGATTTCTGCCGGCCGACGGCGCCGAGGTGTCGCTCCAGGTGACAGGTGTCGAAGGCGCAGGGCAGGTCCAGGACGGGCCGGAATTGAAACTGGACTTGCGATATGCGCCCATGCGCTGGCAGGCGTGCATTGGTTTGCCCGATGATCCTCACAAGAGCATCATCGGCTCGGATGGGGGTCTGTATTACGATTACGGCGGCGGGCGATTCCACGACTTCAAAGTCAGAGTCAGAGGCGATCTGGAGACGACAGGACAGGAAGGCCTGCTCAAGCAGCGCCTGATGCATGCGGGGATACCTGTCGTGATCTCGGAGAAGCAACACGGCGGGCTCCTGCTTCGCCAGAGGGCCTGGGCCAATGCACCGGATTGCCGAGACCCGGCCCAATGGAGCAGAGAACGCGTGGACTATCTCTGGCTGGAGTTGGAGAACTCCGGCAACACATCTCAGCGAGGCCGGATCGTCCTGGAGATCGATTCCGAGGACCAACTGCAAATCGACAGGGACATGCAGCGCGTGCTTTATGCAGAGGGACAGCAGACCTTCTGTCAGTTCTCGCCGAAATGCGCATCTTGTCTGCCCGATGCAGGGTATGAGGACAACCCGGCGAGGCGGATCGCTCCCACACGGCCGCCTTCGGTCAACCTCGATTGGGGCCGACCGGACCGACCCTGCGATGAGCGATTTCGTAATGTTCTCGTGGGCTACCGCAGGCCGCTGGGCTTCACCTTTCCGGCCGAATCCGGCGAGACATACCGTGTGGCATTTGGCCTGATCGAGAGCTGGCATGAGGCTGCCGGCAGGCGTCCCTTGGAATTGTGGATCGAAGACCAGGCGGTTCGACGGGTGGATCTTGTGGCTGAATATGGACAGCATCAGCCGGTAGTGCTCCAGTTCGACGCGGCGGATCAGAATGGTGACGGTCTCTTGGAAATGGAGATTCGTCCCATTGTGGCGGCAGAAGACCAGAACACGGTCCTGGCGGCCCTTTGGATATTTGGTGTCCACGATGCGCCCTCCTGCGAACAGATACTCATGGGGCAAGCGGACAGCCATGCGTTGGCGATCTACGACGCGAATTCGCGGCTTCAGAATCCGCTGCGGCTGTTCTTCGCAGAGAAGAATCTCGAGCCGGGCCAGAAAGAGCAAGTCCTGGTGGCGATTGGCCGCGGCGAGGAAGCCGACATATCCGTCTCGGTGGACATGGCTCAGCAGGAATTGGACAGAACGCTGCGGTATTGGACAGAGGATGTGAATCTGCCTTTCGACCGCATTCGGATACCGGATGCCGCGGTACAGGATCTCCTGGACTCCTGCGTTCGCAACATCTATCAAGCACGTGAACGCCGCAACGGTGAGCCGGCATTCCAGGTGGGGCCGACGCGTTACAGGGGAACATGGGCGGCCGATGGCCCCTTCATTCTGGAGGCCGTCACTTATCTTGGACGGGCCCAGGAAGCGCGCGCCGGATTGGAGTTGCAACTGGAAAAAGACGAGGGACCGAGCGGCATCGAGTTCTCAAAGAAGCATGGTTTGCGGCTCTGGATGATTCTGCGGCACTGGCAATTGACCGGCGACGATGCCTGGCTAAAGACGATGTGGCCCAAGGTCCAATTCAACGTGGAGAAGGTCATCGAATACCGACGAATGACCATGCAGGATCCCTTGCAGGCCAACTACGGCTTGATGCCCATAGGGTTTGGCGACGGTGGGCTGGGAGGAAGGCATCGCGAGTATACAAATGTCTACTGGACGCTGGCGGGCTTGAAGGCCGCGATTGCCATGGCGGAGCACGTGGGCGAGCCGGCAGTGTCTGAATGGAAAGCCGAGTTTGCGGATTACTGGGCGCACTTCGACAAGGCCCGGCATCGTGACAAGCTGCGGGACGAGTACGGGAATGAACACGTTCCGGTGACGATGAAGGGAGAGGAGCCGCAGTTGCCGCAACGTGGCGCATGGGCATTTCTGCACTCGATCTATCCGGGACATGTCTTCGCACCCGACGACGAATTGATGCGCGGCACGTTGGCCATGCTGGATGCCCACCAGCGCGAAGGGCTGATCTATGGGACCGGCTGGGACCCGGCGGGCATATGGACCTATGCGGGCTCTTTCTATGGTCACGCGCATCTGTGGCTGGGGCACGGCGAGAAGTCGGCGGCCACGTTCTATGCGTTCGCCAACCACGCCTGTCCGCTCCTGTGCTGGTGGGAAGAGCAGAGTCCTCGTGGGGAGTCGGAGAAGTATGTGGGTGATATGCCCCACAACTGGGCGAGCGCGGAATTCATACGGCTGATACGGCACATGCTGATTCTTGAACGGGGGCGCGAGCTGCATCTGCTGGAAGGCATGCCGCACGTGTGGTCGCGTCCGGGCGACACGATCCGGCTGACGGAGATTCCGACGAGTTTTGGTCCCGTGAGCCTGTCGGTGCATGTGGCGCCAGATGGGCGAACCGGATGGATCAGGGTCAGGCCTCCGCAACGGGAGAGGGTCGATAACTTGGTGGTGCATTTGGAGCAGTTCGACCGTCCCATCCGGCTCGTCCGCAAGGATGACCAAGAAATCGGTGACGAACTGCGGCTGACAGCGATTGATGAGGAGATTGTTCTGGCCCTGGACTTCGCTCACGATTCACATTAGACGCACCGGGAACCAAGAGCAGGAGTCTACGAGGACGAGCGTGATCTGGAATCATGACGTGACTTGCAGATGCGGCATGAGAATGGAACGTGCGACAGGAAGGGAGGGGCAAATCGAGAGCATGAAGACGATTCGGTATCGTCCCATTGGACAGATCGCTTCGCCGTTCAAAGGCGGTGTCGGCGTGCCTCGACAGGCGGTGGGAGCTCTGGATGAGAGAGCCACGATACAGCTCTATGATGAGTTTGCAGAGGGATTGAAAGATTTGCAGGGTTTCAGCCATATCGTTGTGGTCTTCCATTTGCACTTGGTCGCGCGTCCGAGTCTGGTGGCGCATCCGCCATGGGATCGGAGAGAACATGGTGTGTTTGCTACACGCAGTCCGTACCGGCCCAACGCCATCGGGATATCGATTGTTCGCCTGGAGTGCATCGAGGGTCGCGTATTGCAGATCTCCGGTGTCGATATGATTGACGGGAGTCCGGTGCTGGACATCAAGCCGTATATTCCCGATTTGAATCCAACGGGCGACGTTCGTGTTGGCTGGCTGACGGGTGGGAAGGCCAAGGGAATGGTCGAAAGCCGATCCGGCGACCGCTGAATCTTCCCTTGCATGGGTGGAGCTTGTGATGACATGTCCATGGTACTCTGTGTGTCCTTTGCGACGATGGGAACGAGAAAGACGGATCGACCGTTCCTGGGCCGAGGAGTTCTGCCGGACGGCGGACAACTGGCGCCATTGCCGAAGATACCGTCTGGAAGAGAAAGGGATTCCTCACGACAATATGCTGCCCGATGGGAATTGGATTTCGTAGACAGTCGGGTATTGCGGTGAGACGGCGTCTACCTCCCTTGGCATCGCTCGTTCTTGTGGGGATGCCCAACCGTGCATGTCTTGCTGTGGACGGGCAAACGCCGTGAAGGGCGGAGGGACAGTGCAGCGCCTGGCGGACCAGGATTGCGATACCCCTGACCTGTGTAGAAATGGGCCTATACTGAGCAAGTCAGTATAGGCCCGGGAATCATGCGGTGTTGTCGGCCGGCGCAGGCATGTTTATCATGACCAACGTCGGGCGAGATCCTACATTCCTGCCATCAGGTCCACGATTTCCTCTTGCGACAGGGCCCTCGTAAACAAGCAGAATTCATCCATCAGTCCTGTGAAGGGTCTGGCGTCGTCGATGTTCTTTCCGACTCGAGCGCCCATGGCCCAATCTCCGGCGACATCCGCGGGGGCTTCCACGTCAACTTCCGAGGCCAACTCTCCGTTGACGCACACCGCCGCCTTGCCCGACGCCTTGTCGTACGTGCCGGCGAAATGCAGCCACTCATCCCACGTCACGACACCGGCGCGCATATCGAACATGGTGGTGCCGCCGTAGGAGCGGAGCAGCCATCGGAACTCACCGTTGCTGCGGGCCTCAGGGTGAATCACCCACGTCTGGTCGGACGCCCTGGCGTTGAAGAGGGCGTGATGATCGCCTGTGTTCTCGCACTTCATCCAGGCGGCGAGCGTCATGCCCGACGTCGGGATGAACTCGGCGGAAATGCTCGGCCCATCGAGATCGATGTAGCCGGCGTTGGCAAACCGGGCCGCTCCATTGAAGACGCCGTCGGGGTCTGCCAGCACATCGCCAACGACGATTCCGTCGTTGCCTTTGCCGGATTGATCCGCAACCACATCGGCGAACTCGTCGAAGGAGTAGTAGATGCTCAGAGAAGGGTCTTGACCGGTGTCGGCACGATATCCGGCCAGATAAAGCATCTCGGCGGCGGACAGGGCCCTGTTGTAGATGGCGACCTCATCGATCGCGCCGATCCAGTCGCAACTCCAGCCGTCCGTGCCGATCAGAACGGGCGTCGGACTGCTGGTGATCGCGCCCATGGGCGTCGATTCGGTAGCCAAGCCGTTGAGATAGGCCGTCAGCGTTTCACCGTCGGCCGAGCAGGCGATGTGGTGCCACTCCCCCTGCGCCAGATTCTGGTTGACATAGGCCCACGCCCTCGGCGACGTGTTGAATGTGAAGGCCATGTAGGGCTTGGGGCTGCCCCAGCCGTAGCGGACCTGCCAGCTCCAAGGCGGATTGGCTGCACTACCGGCCTTGGCCATCGGTGCGGTCTCCGTGCCCTGGCCCTCCGGGTCCTCGGCGTCCGGACGAATCCACAGCGACAGCGAGATCGGACCGGTGATGTCGAGCAGGGCATTGGGGGCCACTTCGATGTAGTCGCCGTCCCCGTCGAACAGCATCGCGCCGCCGGAAGCCCCATCGGTCGGCTGGGTCTCGCCCATCACTACCCCGTCCAAGCCGTTGCCCGAGGCATCGCTGGCATCGGCGTCCAGCGGATAATAGGCCACCAGGCCCTCGGTGCCCGGATCCACCGGCGTCGGCGGGGCCGCCAGGATGGCGGTGCCCCACTGCGAGGCATCGTTCCAGCCTTCTACGGCAGAGAAGGACAGCATCTTGCCTTCGCGCGTATCGCCGCCGTCATCATCGTCATTGTAGTAGCAGTCAATGCCGATCAGATCACCTGCCTGAGGTGCTGCATCCTGGATCGACAGCCAAGGCATCTTGATCTCGATCCGCCAGCCGGTCGCCGTGGTTGCCTGAGCGTGTTCGATGCCTTCGGTATATCCGGCAATGTTGGTTCCCTGGATGTCGTCTGCGGTCCACCCGAAGGTGTACTGGTGGTCGTCTCCGGACAGCGGGGTGCTCAGCTTGGTGTTGCCGCCGTCGAAGTAGACCTCCACGCTGTCGTCCTGCCAGGCCGCCTCGGAATCGTTCTGCAGGCTGTCGTCGGTGATGTCCAGGAGAACATAGAGATTCTCCGCGTCATACAACACCTTCCACGTGCCGGAGGCGTTGGCCGGATCGGCCAACGGGACGAAAGACTGCGTCGGGGCGACCGACCAGATGGCATCGACCTCGCCGTCGATGACGGGAGGCACCATCGCAAAACCGGCTTCCATGTCGATCTGTTCGACGCCTGCGATGACCGCCAGGATTTCGAGTCTCGTCACGGCCTTGTCGTAGATCCGCACGTCGCTCAGACAGCCGCACCAAGCCTCCTGCACGCCGTTGAAGCCATCGGCACCCAGATAGAAGGGGTTGGCGTCCACTGTCTTGGTGAGCGTGATCGAGCGCACCTCGAAGCCGTCGCGATAGTAAGTGAGCTTGTCGCCGTTCTTCACGGTCACGTTGTGGACCCATACGCTGGACGGCATCACCTCCGGATAGGTGACGAAATTCGTGTTGTCGCCGTTGTAGAACTCGAAATTCATCGGGGTGAACTTGACGAATTGCAGCGGCGATTCCGTCCCGCCATAGCGGTTGCCCAGTATGACGTCATTGCCCCCGGTCTCGGCAGTGACCCCTTGGCTGGCGTCCTGCTTGCACCAGAACATCCACGTGAAGTCCGTCGTCAGGTCCATGGCCGGGATCATCACGCCGGTAGTGACGCAGGCCCCCGTGCCGTCGACGCCGTTGAAGCTCAGAACCATACCCCGCTCGGGGTCCTCGACCCAGACCGAGCCATCGAGTCCCAGACCTCCGTTGAGGTTGTGGATCGTTCCATCATTGCCATTGCCGGACAGGTCGGCCGCAATCTCCCCAAAACCCTCACTCAGGGGCCACCACCCAACGAGATTGGGGTCGGCCGCCCCTGCTCCGCCGACCAGGCTGAGCAACAGAACAAAGGAAGCCAGATAGGTCAATTTTCTGCACATGACAGTCCTCCTTCGAACACAATTTCGAAAACGACATGGTCACCGAACCGTGGGCCCTCCTCTTGTGTGACGGCCCTGTGGCTCCGTGTCCGATCCGGACGACATCGTTCGGATCGCTGCATGAGGCGCCCCACAGCGTCTCATGCCTGTGACGTTTGGCGCGTCTCATCTCCACGCAACATGGCAGGCAAACGAGACGCCCTTGTGACAGAAGCGGATGGTTGTTGCCCAGAACCTGTAAGGACCTCCTTCCTCACAAAGACGCACCGTGACGACAGAAATGACCTTGAGGCGCACGACCTCAACACGAATAGATCACCACTCACCTCAGAATTGGCGTTCCAGGCAGCATCGCCGTTTGGCCGTCCACGCCATGCCCGCGGCCTCTGAGAATGAGAATCGCAAGATGCCTCCATCTCCTTATATACCATCAATAGTCACACGATCAAGACGAAACAGGCCCATCCTGGATCGCTCTTCACGGCGTCGGCCGCGCCGCACACCCCTGAACCGGTTCGACATTGGTGCGGGACAGCCAACGATCAGAAGTCCCGATACCGACGCATCCAGTCCGGCCAGTCGTCGGGGTCGACGCCGCCGGCCAGGGTCCACGGGCCGGCGGTGTCATAGGTCTTGTGCCACTTCAACGTCCACAGTTCCTTCAGATCGACCTTCCGCACCGACCAGTCGAGGAACGCCATATTGCTGCCCCCGTCGTGTCGGTCGATGCAGATACGCCGCATGTGCTGGGTGCCCTGCCAGGCCATATCCGGGACCTCCGGCGGATTGTCGACCGGCAACGGGAAGACGTTGAATCGCAGGGCGTCCATGAACAGGGGCACGTGCCCGGCCCCCTTGACGTCGGGTGTCCTCCAGTTGTTCTTGGTCTCAAACCCCTCGTACACCGTGAGCTGGTCGGGCGGCGGATTCTCGACCCAGCCGTTGATCCCGTAGCTGCCCCAATCGCCTTCCTCGGCGTGTCCCTCGCCCCAGAACCGGCCCCAGGCGCTGAACACGTTCCACACCGGTGCGGTCTGGTCGTACTCGTCGACGATGGGCTTCATGGCCGTGGGGCAACAGCGAATCTTGTGGTCGTTCTTGTACAGCGGCCGCAGTGCGTTCATCCAGTGGTACGTGTGCCCGCTTCCGACGCCCGCCTGAAACTTCCCGTTGTTCTCCTGGGTGAACATGGAGAAGAACAGGTTCCACTGCTTGAGGTTCGCCCGGCAGGCCACGGTTCGCGCCTGCTGTCGCACCCTCGCCAGCGCCGGCATCAGAACGGCCATGAGCAGGGCGATGATGGCGATGACCACGAGCAGTTCAATCAATGTAAAGGCTTTTCGCTTACCCATCGTGTACGTTCTCCTGCCACATACGCCGCCTTCTTCCAATCGGACTCGACCGTACGCTTAATTCGAGCTTGCGACCTCGTTGGAGAAAGCGTAATGGTGCCATGAATCGCCCGTCACAAGCGCGTCGAATGTGAAGCTCATTTCGGCGCCGGTTGCGATGTAGGTATATGTGATCCGTTGTCCGTTGCCGGAGCCGGCGCCGTTCTGATCGACGCGCGTCGGATTGTGTGGATTGTCGCCGGGCGTGATGTCGGTGAAGCGTCCGCCGGCCTCGCCGTACCCGACCGTATAGAATGTCGCAACATACAGAGTGCCTGGCGCCAGGCCGGTCAGGGTCAGCACGGGATGGTTGTCGTCCTGGTCTCCGTAGAAGAACCCTCGCACGAGGGCGGCGCCGTCACCGGTGACATTGACGGGATTGCTTGTGTCGAAAACATTCGTGGCCGGGCCTGTCAATGTCCAGTTCGATCCCGAGCGATTCGTATCGCGCTCGAAATACACGCCGTTGCCTGCCAGGAGCAGTTCGCCATCCACGCCCTCGCCGCTGAACTTGCCGGTGTGCGTATAGACTTTGTCGCTGTGTATCGCGGAATCGTGATCGCCGGTCCATGGGTAGACGGAGAATGTGCCTCCGGGAGATGTGGTCGGGTCGAGCCGGAGATCGTCGAAGTACACCACACCCGTGCCGGCCGTTGCCCCGATGCGCTCGAAACCGATGCTCAACTCCATGACGTTGCCAAGATTCACGTTCAGATCCGCCAGATTCACACTCCACGGCCGCCACAGTGTCTGCTTCAGGTCGTCGGCTTCGCCCTCATACAAAATCTTGGAGCCGTCGATCTTCACATACATCTGCTGGGCCACATTGTCCGGATCGCCGTAAAAGTGCAGCGTCAGAGCCTGAACGCCGTGCTGGGTCCAGTCGCGGCCAACCTGCAGATCGGCCACATTTACGGTCGCCTCTGAATAGGTGGCAATGGTGTTGTCATAGTAGAAAGGCATGGACTGGCGGCCGCTTCGAACGACGCTCTGCTCGGCGAAGGGAGTCTGGAGATGGCCGACGGTTGAGCCGGTGTCGTTGACCCAGCCGTCGATCCAGGTGTCGAAGATCGCCTCGCCGGCGTCGATATCATCGGTATAACTCTCGAAACCGTCGACGACCAGATACTCCTGTGTGGTGAAGCTCCAGAGGGCGCCTTGCCATGACTCCGTCTCCTGCACGGCATTGATCTGCCAATAGTATGTTGTGGCCAGATGCAGCGCGCCGGGGGTGTAGTTGCTACCGGCGACGGTGTCGGCCAGCGTCAGTGCCTCGACCTCGGTGCCCAGATACACCTCGTGCGAGATGGCGTCGCGACCGGCCCTCCAGGCCAGTGTGCTGTCCACGCCGACATTGGCAGCGCCGTTGGCCGGCTGCGGCTCGCGCGCCTGCACGGGAATGCACGTGAAACCGACCTCGCTGAGTCCGTACTGGCCCCGGGTGCCCCATCCGCTGTTGACGGTCAGCCGGATGAACTGTGCGGCGATACCCTGCAAATCGACGACGGTGTTAGCGATATAGTCATCCCTGGCGGTCGCCTGGGCGAACTCCACGTCATCCAGAACGGCCCAATCGCCGCCGTTCTCAGAGTACGCGATCGTCACGTCTTTGACTCCGAAGCCGAGCACTGGCTCGAACTGCACGTTGTAGTTCCAGACCTGAAGCTCGTGGAGCTTGTAGATTCGATCGAACTCGTATTGGACGTACAGAGCTTCGCCGACGGGCGGGGAGGCCAGCCACATGTCGGTGCTCTCGACGGAGTGCTGTCCATCTTCGTTGAGACCTGAACCATCAATCGTCCGTTCCGGCAGATATGCTTGATCCGAAATCCCGTTGCTGGTCGCGATGACACTCTCGATCGGGTAGGCGATGGGTTCAGTGGTGAAGCTCCAGACATCGCCCTTGAAGACCGTCCCGTCAGGCGGCGCATTGACCTCATCGATCCGCCAGTAGTAGACTGTCTCGAAGTCGAGGGTATCGGCCGGGGCGTATGCCGTCTCCGTCTGGCCTTGGCTGACGAGCACGCCCAACGGGTTGGACCGACTGGCATCGTTCACATCGTCAAAGACGGTTCCAAAGTAGACATCGCGCGTCGTGGCAGTCTTGGCGGGGTCCCAACTCAAGACCACATCCCTCGGCACATCGACAGCCTCCTCAGCGGGCTGCGGATTGAACGCTGTCTTTCCGGCGTAGCCGGTCATGACGATCCGGACCTCCTGCGGTGACAGCGCCCGGCTGTAGATGCGAACCTCATCCATCAGGCCCTGGAAGTAGCCATATGCCATGCCGCCAAATTGAAACGGCGCAGACACGACCTGTCTGGGTGACTGGACGCCTGTATGTACAGCGACGCCGTTCAGGAAGATCGTGGGCTGCTTGTTTGCGTAGACCACCATGACGTGGTTCCACTCATCTCCCAACTCGGTCGGATATGCTGCCGTGGCAGGCATATAGTCACCTCCGTGCTCGTAGACGGCCACGCCGTTGGTTCCGACGGACAATCCCGCACCTGCGTTCTGATCTCCTCCATGGCTCGGATCGAATGCGTACCTCTGGTTGTTCACCCCGACGGTCCCGGATGAGGCCTGCGCATCCAGTTCGTGGGTCGCCGATGTCTTCAGCCACGCCCCGAAACTGAATGTGTCGCTCGGCCTTCCCGTAGTCCCCGCCACAACATGATCATCCGTTCCATCGAATTGCAGCGCTCCCGCTACGATTCCGGTCGCCCACACTGGCCCATTGTTGAGGGTGCCATGGTTTCCGTTGCCGCTCCGGTCGTAGGCGGTGGTCCCGGAGTCCTCATCAAAGGGCCACCATCCGACAAGTTCAGGTTGAAGTCCTGCATCAAAGGCCATCGCGGTCGCGGCCGACCCCAGCACAACCAATAGAACCACACGCCAAACTCGTCTCTTACACATGGTCTTCCTCCTTCAGATGATGGTCAGACTCAGGTACGTATCCTCCGGCAGATATGCGAGTGATAGAATGAGTGGGGACTCCCCCCGACGCGAAGAAGCTCCGCAGCCTGCGCCCCCGGTCCTGCTTTCGTGCGAGGCAGAACACATTGAAGACGGTCTCCTGTCGGTTGGGGCCCGCCTGGCCGTCTGGAGAGCGGTGCTCTTGACGACTCTGATACGACGCCCGGTTCCCGAAGGAACCTTCCCGACCAACTCCATTTGTATCAGATTCCATGGCTTGGAGCAACAACTTGCTCGGCTACATTCGCTGTTTCGAGTTGGGAGGAAGGCCAAATCCGGCCGGAGGGGGGCCGGATTGTGGTTTCCACGGCCTTCGGCGTCCCAGATACACTCTGACGGGCCTCTTGACGGGTGCCGGGTCGATCCCGATACTTGGTTCAGTGAATACGGCGGGTCATGGCCCATCGGGAAGGTGCTGTTCATGACGAGTTCGGACAGGGACCTTCCCTGCTGCAATGGCGAGCGGAAAACGAGGAGCCGGATCGTACAGGCAACTGCAGGGCTGTCGTATGCGATTGTTCTTGAAAGGGAATGCCTCTTGGAGATGTACATCGTGAGGAGCCTTCCTGGCAGGCGTCTGCGTGGACTATGGTGGATCGTTGCTCTGGCGATGCTGTGCCTCGGTGCCGGTGCTTCGGCTTCCTCCGTGGACGCTTCGGAGGTTGCCTTGCGTTTCGACCGAGCGCAGGGATGTCTTGTGTCTTTGCTCGACAAGCATGCGGGGCACGACCACATTGCCAGGGACCGCTTCGGCAGTCTCTGGATATTGGAACTGCCCGAGCAGGCCGGCGGCACGCTATCACCCGAACATGCCCAGCAGCTCGACTATCACCGTGATGAACACGATTCGCATCAATTGCGTCTTGCGTGGAGCGGGTTCGGTCGGGACACCATGCCCGATCTGTGCGTGTCTGTCGATGTCCGCTTTGACCCTGCGGTCCGGGCGAGCCGTTTCTCCATCGCCGTGCAGGGCCTGGACGGGGTCGTTCCCTTGGTGGTGCGTTTCCCTCGCATCGGTCCCATCGCGCCGCAGGAATCGGAGGTGCTCGCCGTGCCCAACTGGATGGGCGAGAAGACGACGCAGGCCAGGCAGATCCTCTCTCCTTCGCCGGGCCGGGCCCATCGGCGCGAATTTGCCTATCCCGGCATCCTGTCCATGCAGTGCATGGCATTCTATCGCGAGAACGGCCCGGGCCTGTACCTTGCCGCCGACGATATCGAGGCGCGCAGCAAGAGCTTCGCGGCGTTCGGCGACGTGCAGGGCGGCGTCAGCCTGGAGGTCTGCCACTTCCCGGGTGCCGATCCGGCGGCGAAGACGGTCTACGAGCCGGGCTACGACGTACTGGTTGGCCTGTTTGAGGGCGACTGGATCACCGTGGCCCAGCGGTATCGTGACTGGGCACTGCAGCAGCCTTGGGCGACGGAAAGCCGCCTGAAGCGAGGCCGCACACCGGATTGGGTCACAAAGACAGGATTCTGGGTCTGGAATCGTGGACACTCCGACGGCGTGTTGCTCCCGGCCGCCGCCATGCAGGATTATCTCGGTGTGCCGGTCAGCGTGTTCTGGCATTGGTGGCATGGCTGCGCCTACGATGTCAACTTCCCGGAGTACCTGCCGCCGCGCGAGGGGACGGACGCCTTTCGCCTGGCTGTGCGCCAGGCCCGTCAGAAAGGACTGAATCCCATCGTGTACATGAACCAGCGGCTCTGGGGCATGACCGCGGAGAGCTGGGACTCCCGGCAGGCAGAGCGCTACGCCGTCAAGAAGCCGGACGGCACGATCCAGCCGGAGGTGTACAACACCTTCACACGGTCGCCCATGGCGTCCATGTGTATGGGTACGGCGTTCTGGCGCGACACGTACGCCGGTCTGTCCGAAACCGTATACAACGATCTTGGCGTCAGCGGCATCTACATGGACCAGGCCTGTTCGAGTCTGGTCTGTTATGACACCGAACATGGGCACCCGCCCGGCGGCGGTACATACTGGATGGAAGGGTTTCGCGCCCTGGAATCGGATATCCGCCGGCGATGTCCCGGCATTGGCTTGGCGGGCGAGGGTTGCGGCGAGGCATGGCTGGGCCATCTCGACCTGATGTTGAGCCTGCAAGTCAGCCAGGAGCGGTACGCAGCGCCGGGCCTGTGGGAACCGATCCCATTCTTCCATGCTGTCTATCACGGCTACGTCGCTCTCTACGGCAATTACGCATCTCTGACGCGGCCGCCGTACGATCCGCTCTGGCCCAAGGAATCTGCCCCGCAGCAGCCCCTGCAGTTGCTCGACGAGAAGTTCCGCTACCAGTTTCGCCTGGAACAGGCGCGCAGCTTTGTCTGGGGGCAGCAGCCCTGTCTTTCGAACTTCCTGCCGGAACACCTGGTCGAGCGCGAGGCCGACCTGGCCTATCTGAGGCGACTGGTCCAACTGCGGCAGGCGGCCCTGCCTTATCTGTTGCATGGCACGTTCGTGCGACCCCCGCGCATGGACATTCCCGAGATGGAGATCGATATGTCGCGTCTGTCCATCTATGCCGGCCAGCAGGGGGCCGTTCAGGAATACCGCAAACGCGTGCCCCAGTACCTGGCGGGCGCCTGGCGCGCCGACGACGGCGGTGTCGCGGTCGTCCTCGCCAACATTGCCGATGTGGACCACGAAATACGTTGCACCCTCAGCCGCGAAGAACACGGGCTGCCCGCCCAGGGACAAATATACAAGCGATGTGCCGGAAGCCGCAAGGAAATGGGCCGGTTTGAGAATGGACGGGCCACCATCGCCGACACACTTGCGCCGGCCGGCGCAGTTCTTTATGAAGTAGTCCGGTCCATGGAATGAAACGGCTGGTTCGCAAGGACTCCGCTGCGTTTAATCCGACGTGGACCGTTCAAGCGGAATCCGGACGGGCGCTTGGACCAGGAGTTTATATTCCTTGATCGTACGGGGCATATTTCGTAGGATTGTCGGGAGCATGCGGAAGACAGTCGCATGCGTTGATTGTGTTGACGAGAAACGCTGAAACACGCACGTGAGATTCAGAACCGATACAACGCAAGGCAACCATCCACACCGACCCCAGGAAAGGACCAACACGTGGCAAACCACAAGAGAGAACCAGTGAATGACCGGGGCGTATCTGCCGGTCGAAGAAGGTTTCTAAAGGCAACGGCGGCCTCGGTGGCATTTCCCTACCTGATTCCGGCGTCTGCGATGGGCAATGCCGGCGCCGTGGCGCCGAGCAACCGCATCGTGATGGCCGGCATCGGCATCGGCAACATGGGCCGGGGCGACCTGGGTTCGTTTCTCGGTCGGGACGATGTCCAGTACGTCGCTGTCTGCGACGTGAAGCGGGATGTCCGCGACAGCCAGATGAACCGTGTGAACGAGAAGTACGGCAACAAGGACTGCAAGGCCTATCACCATTTCCATGAGGTGCTGGCGCGGGGTGACATCGACGCGGTGCATTGCGCTACGCCGGACCACTGGCACGCGATCATCGTGCTCGAGGCATGCCGCAACGGAAAAGACATCTACTGTCAGAAGCCGGAGACCAAGACGCTTCGCGAAGGCAAGCTGATGATCGATGCCGCCCGGCGCTACAGTCGAGTCGTCTCCGGGGGCAGCCAGCGCGTGCTCGAGGATTACCGGGGCACGGTCGACGCCTGCTGGAGCGGGAGCAAAGGCATTGTCAAGTCGATCAACGTCAATGTCGGTCCGTTGCCGACGGACTGCAACAAGCCGGGCGAGCCGATCCCCGACGGCTTCGACTGGAACATGTGGCTTGGCCCGGCTCCCTGGGCGCCGTACCATCCGCACCGGTGCAGCGGCAGCTACAACATCGACGGCACGAGTTGGCGGTCGTTCAAGGACTACTCCGGCGGCGGCATGACCGACTGGGGCGCCCATCATTTCGGCGGGGCGACGTTCGCCATCGATGTACGGGAGATGGAGCCGGAAGAGGTTATCTTCCATCATGAAAACGGCCGCAAGTTCGCGACCTGCCGTTTTCCGAACGGCAAACTGTTGCACCACAACTATCCCGGACGCGGCAATATGGACGTGGACTTCACGGGCGATCCGCTCCCTGCGAAGCCGGTTCCCAGTTACGCCGGGACCGGCGGTATTTACGGCGACTTCATCGATTGTGTCAAAACACGTGGTAAACCGTTCCGCGATGTCGAATACGCGATCCACACCGCAACCGTATGCCATCTGTTCCTCATCGCCTACGAGCTGGAACGGTCCCTGAAATGGGACACGGCCCAGCAGCAGTTTGTGAACGACGACGAAGCCAACCGCCTTGTCGACGTGGCGCGAAGAGAACCCTGGGTGATTTAAGAACGCAACCGTTGCGACAAGGAGACTTGATTATGACGAACAAAGAAGGCACAACAATGGGCGTGGCGGTTGGAGCGGTTGCGATCGCGGCTGGCAGGGCGATGGCCCAGACGGGTTCGGCCGCGGTAGATACGGCATTCGAAACGCTGAAGACCTACGACTGGGGCTCAGACCGCAACGCCTTAAAGCCGATCGATCAGGCCATCATCGCTTCGCACGGCGATCCAGCCGCACGCAGAATTTTGGAAAAGCGCCTGGTGGACGCCCTTGCCGGCGGCCTTTCGCGGTCGGCGCAGGACTACGTGTGCCGCAAGCTGAAGGTCGTGGGCACGAGCCAGTCGGTCGAGGCCCTCGCTGCTCTCCTGCCGGCACAGGAGACCTCGCACATCGCGCGCTACGCCCTGGAGCGTATTCCGGACGAGAAGGCGGCCGAGGCGATGCGGGACGCGCTGCCGAAGGTCAGCGGCAAGCTCAAGCCGGGCATGATCGGATCGCTGGGCGTACGCCGTGACGCCAAGAGCATCAAGACCATCTCGGGGCTGCTCGGTGACTCCGACATTCAAACCGCGCAGGCGGCGGCGCAATCGCTGGGTCTGATCGGCACGCCGGCGGCCGCCGGCGAACTGAGCGCGTTTGCGAAGAAGGCGCCCGCCAATATGAAGATCCCGGTGGCCGACGCCTGTCTGGTCTGTGCCGAGCGGTTGCTGGCGGACGGCAAGAGGGCTGAGGCATTGGCGTTGTACAGAGAGCTCAATAGTGGCGACCAGCCCGCGCACGTCAAGGTTGCCGCCATGAAGGGCATGCTGGCTGCTACGACGAGGAAGTAGAACCACCGAACCAACGGACCGATATCTCCAGGACAAAGCCCGCACCCCCATATCGGTGGTGCGGGCTTTCCTGCAACAGGAGGCAACAGTGATGATGCGGCCTGGATCGCGCACCGCAGAGCAACCTGTGACGATTTCCCCTGCCTCTGAGGTGTTCCGGATCGCAACGATCCGGGTGAGAATCGATATCTGGGTATCGAGGGATTGATGATGTTCTCATCCATTCGGACAAGAGCACTGGCCTTTGGTGTTTTGTGGTTGCTCGGCATGGCGCCGCCCCTGAGTGCCGAGGAAGGCCGGTCATTCAAGTCTCTGGAGGGATTCTCATGTACCAGCGCAGACGACGCCCGCGCGTGGGTCCCGATGGTTGGCAGCCAGGCTGTTTCGGTGACGAACGTCGCTGGCAAGGATGCTTTCAGGATGCCCTGCAATTTCCAGGGGACCGACGTCGAGCGTGCGTCGTGGGACCATCCCGTTCGGCAGGATCTTGCCATGTGCCGGGGTGTGCGGTTCTTGTTCTACTGTTCCGATGCCTCGGCCGTTGCGCACTTCAGTCTCTACTTGCGTAGCGGCAATGGCTGGTATCGAGGTGTCTTCGACGCCCCGGCTTCCGGACAGTGGGTGCCAGTCCAAGTCTCCAAGGCAGATATGGACGTTGAAGGCCATCCGGCAGGATGGTCGAAGATCGACACCCTGCGCATCTCCGCCTGGCGCGGTCAGGACCGGGATACGCAGTTCCATGTCGCCGATTTCGCGATGTTCGGCAGGGGGGCGAAGATTGTCGTCGTGCGGGGCGATTCTGCCGCCGAGTACGCTGACGCCGAGATGGGGGCGGTTCGCGAATACACGAGCATCATGGCGAATCTGCTCGATCGTGCGAATCTGGCGCATCTGGTCCTGAGCGATCGGGATGTCACAGCAGAGAGACTTCGCCAGGCAAAGCTGGTCGTCCTTCCGCACAACCCGGCCATGCCGGATGAAGTAGCCGACGAGATTGCCACCTTCCTGGAGGCGGACGGGACGCTGCTTGCCTGCTATCACCTGCCACGGAAGCTTGCCTCTCTGGCGGGGATTCAGATCGGCGGGCATGTGCGTCAGCCGTACGCCGGCTACTTCGCCTCGATCCGGCCGAGCACGCAGGCGCTGGGAAACATGCCTGCAATGACGCGCCAGGCGTCATGGAATATCCAGGAGGCTCGGCCTGCCGGTCCGGACGCGCATGTGGCCGCGTGGTGGCACACGAGTCAGGGGGACTCCACGGGGAAACCCGCGATCGTCGCCGGCGCCAGGTGCATCTACCTGACGCACGTGCTGCAGTCGGATGATATGGCGAACAAGCTGCAACTGCTTCTTGCAATGATGGGACATCTGGTTCCGTCATTGTGGTCCGAGGCGGTGCAGGGGACGTTCGATCAGATCGGTCGATTCGGTCCGTACGACGGCTATGAGTCGGCAACGCAGGCTATCGCCCGGCTGGATTCGGACGGTGGACGTGCCGGTGCAGCGCTGGCGCGAGCGGAGCAGTCGCGTCGCCAGGGGCGCTTGCTTCTGTCCGAAGGAAAGTCTCCGGAAGCGATTGCCGCCGCGGAGGAATCACGTCGGGCCTTGCTCGAAGCCTACTGCCTTGCGCAGCAGCCTTTGCCCGGCGAGCATCGGGCCTTCTGGTGTCATAGCACTTTCGGTGTCGCGGGGATGGACTGGGATGAGGCGATCAAACGTCTGGCGGACAACGGCTTCACCGCGATCTTGCCCAATATGCTGTGGGCGGGCATCGCGTTCTACCGCAGTGAAGTCCTTCCCGCCTACAGAGACCTTGAGGACAGAGGGGATCAGATCGAGCTTTGCCTGGCCGCCTGCAGGCGGTATGGCGTGCACTGCCACGTCTGGAAGGTGAACTACAACATGGGCTCGGCTACGGACGAGGCATTTGTCGAGACGATGCGTTCGCAGGGCCGGGTGCAGGTCAGTTATGACGGCTCGGTCAACGAGCGGTGGCTGTGTCCGTCCCATCCGGAGAACCAGGCACTTGAGATCGCATCCATGCTGGAGGTGGCCCGCCGGTACGATGTGGACGGGCTGCACTTCGACTACATCCGCTACCCGGGCAGGGACGGGTGCTTCTGCGAGGGATGCCGCCGACGCTTCGAAGAGGCTATGGGCAGAAAGATCGAGAAGTGGCCTTCCGACGTTCGAGAGGATCCGCAACTCGCGGCGGAGTGGCTCGATTTTCGGCGCCGGCAGATTACCCATGTCGTGGCGGAGGTGGCGGCGCAGGCCCCCCAGCTCCGGCCCCGGATCCAGATCTCTGCCGCCGTCTTCGGCAACTGGCCCGTCGATCGCGACGGGGTGGGACAGGACTGGAAGCTCTGGTGTGAAAAGGGCTATCTCGATTTTGTCTGTCCCATGGATTACTTCTCCTCGAGTGTCACCTTCGAACGCGCCGTCGTGAACCAGCTTGACTGGGCCGGTCGTATTCCCTGCTATCCGGGAATCGGCCTGAGCGTGTGGAAAGACCCGACGGACGTGGCCAAGCTCATCGAGCAGATCGAGATTACGAGAAGGCTCAGGACGGGCGGCTTCACCGTATTCAATTACGGGCCACAGGAAGCCCACGACGTGCTGCCTGGCCTGGGCAAGGGTCTGACGAGAGCAGGGCGGCCGCCGCGGTGAACGATGACGATGATTTTGGAGTTCTGTCATGCGATCGAATAGGACGCGTGTGAATCCGACTCTGCAAATTCTGATCTGCATTCTTGGTGTAGGGGGACTGTCGGGACCGCTGGTCGCGGGTGAAGGGCTGGAAGGATCCCCGCAGGACGCAAAGGGCCGTCAGACCGTCACAGGGAGGGTCTTTGCCGACAAGAATGCCTCGGGTGTTTTCGACGAAGGCGATTGTCCCCTGGAGAGCGTGCGGGTCAGCAACGGCCGCGACGTCGTCCTGACGGATGCCAATGGCCGCTATGTGCTCGGGATCGACGGTGAGGCGGAGGTTTTCGTCATCAAGCCGCGTGACTATCAGGTGCCGCGAAACAACGAGAATCTGCCGCAGTTCTATTACCTGCACCGCCCGAACGGCTCGGCGGCGACGCGATTCGCCGGAGTCGCACCCACGGGTCCGCTGCCCGCGTCCGTGGACTTTCCTCTGACGCCGGCCAAGGAGCCGGATGAGTTCAGCGTAGTTGTCTTCGGCGATCCTCAGCCGCGAAACATCGAGGAAATCGACTATGCGATTCAGGACGTCGTCGAAGAGCTTGTCGCCGAGGGCATTCACAAGACAGCGGCCTTTGGCATCTCGTTGGGCGATATTGCGTTTGACGACCTGAACTCGTTCGAACCGCTCAACGCGGCCATCGCACAGATCGGCCTGCCGTGGATCAATGTCCTGGGCAATCACGACAGCAATTACGATGCGCCGCATGTCTCGCAGAGCTTCGAGACTTTCCAGCGGATGTATGGTCCGAGCTACTACGCCTTCGATTACGGTCCGGCCCACTTCGTGGTGCTCAATACGGTCACCTGGCACGAAGGGGAAGAACGCCGCCACTATCTGGGTGGTTTGCACGAAGACCAACGCAGCTTCATCGCCAACAATCTTGCCCACGTGTCCAGAGACACGCTGGTCGTCTTTCTGATGCACATCCCCTTTGTTGACTCGACTCGCTGGAACGACGGGGAACTCGAAGCGTTCTATCGGATCATCGAAGACCGTCCTTACACCCTCTCTTTCGCCGCCCATACGCACTCTCATAAGCATTGGTTCCTCGACGAAACGAACGGCTGGCGAAGCAGCCGGCCCCATCACCATATCATTCACGGCACGATCTGCGGGGCGTGGTGGTCGGGCCCGCCGGATGAATACGGCGTTCCGCCGACCATGATGGCGGATGGAACACCGAATGGCTACGGCATCCTGACAATCAAGGGCAACACGTATCGTCACCGTTACAAGGTCTTTCGCCGGCCGGCGGATTTTCAGATGCACATTCAGGTATCGGAGACGCCGTCCGCCGACGGTGACGAACCCCAAGCGGTCTTTGCCAACATCTTCAATGCGTGGCCCGATGCTGACGTCAAGATGCGGGTCGGTCGTGAAGGAACGTGGTGGCCGATGGAGCGCACGTTGCAGACCGATCCGGTCTTCGTTGCCTACCGGGCCCGAAGCGATCGCGTCGCGGAGCGGCCCTGGCGCGATCCTCCGCAACCGGGCACCTGTCGGCATCTCTGGACGGCTCAACTTCCTGAAGGGCTGACGGCGGGCGTGCAGCTTCTTGAGATTCAGGCGTCGAACCCGGACGGCCAGGTCTTTCGGGGCATCCGGGTGATTCGTGTCCCTCGGTCGGGCGAGGTGTCTGTGACGGTATCCGATGGATGAAGGAAGGGCTACGGATATGTTGACACCTCTGGTATGGATGGGATCCTGCACAGGGGACCTGGGCCGTCGGAGCGGATCACTCCCCAGCACGTGCCGAACTTGTACCTCCGGGTCAAGGACTTCGCGCGTCGTGGTGCGATGACTCACTGTTCTTGAAATGGACGGATTATGAAACACAAGAGTCCTCTTCGTCTGTCAGGCGGCACGTTCCTTCTTCTTTCGGTCTGTTTTCTACCGGTCGCACGGTGCGAAGCCGAAGCCGGCGGGATCGATTCCGACCTTGAGATTGTGCGGGACAGAGTCATAGCCTATGTGATGAGAGCCGGCGTGGATGAAGACCGCGTCAAGAGGATGCTGAACACAATCAGTCCCCAGGGCCATTGGCCTGATATCGACTACGAAGACGTGTCTCGCACGGGGTTCCAGCATTCCGAGCACCTCAACAACATGCTCCACATGGCCCGCGCCTACAAGAAGCCGGGCAACCGCTTCACGGGCAACCAGGATCTGAAGAAGGCGGTCCATTCGGCCTTTGATTTCTGGATCGAGCACGATTTCCGCTGCGAGAACTGGTGGTGGAACGACATGGGGACTCCTCTGTCGATTGTCAACCTGATGCTGACGATGGATACCGAACTGACGGAGACCCAGAGGCGGGAGGGGTTAGAGATCGCCGGCCGCGCGCACATGCAATCGGCGGGCGCCCGGCCCGGCGGCGACCTGATCCGCGTGGCCACGATCTGGGGCAAGCGGGGCGTGTTCATGCGCGATACCGCCGTCCTGGAGGAGGTTGTGGGGATCATCGCCTCCGAAATGAAGACGACCACGGAGCGTGGATTGAAACCCGACCTGAGCCACCACCATCGCCATGACAACGTCATATCGACCCTCTCTTATGGCATGTACCTTCCCAGCCAGTTCGCGATCTGGGCGCAGTTTATCGAGGGCACGCGATTCTCGTTTCCCAGACCGGCGACGGAATTGCTCGTCGATTTCTTCCTCGACGGGGTGTGTCGGTCGATGGCGTATGGCCGATATCCGGACCCTGGGGCACGAAACAGGGAAGTATCGCGTACAGGAGCCTTGAGTCCGGCAGGCCCGCAGATGGCGGAAGACCTGTATCGAGTCTCCCATTACCGCCGCGAGGAGCTGAAGGCCATCGCGGAGATCCGTCGCGGCCAGAGGAAACCCGACCTTCGCTACAGCAGTTTCTTCTGGCACTCCGAATATTTCATCCACCAGCGGCCCGATTGGTTCGCCTCCGTTCGCATGCACTCGGCGCGGAACCACAACATGGAATACCCTCACAATGAAGAGGGTCTGAAGAACCACCATTATGCCGATGGCTCCAATTTCCTGACGAGGACGGCGCAGGAGTATGTTCAGATCTTCCCCGTATGGGATTGGCAGCGGATTCCCGGCACCACCGTCGTTCAGAAGCCCGGACTACCGCATTGGAACCAGATCGCCAGGAAAGGGAGAACGACGTTTGTCGGAGGTGTGACCGACGGGCAATACGGTGCGGCCGCCTTTGACTTTGAGAGTCCTCACGATCCGCTGAAAGCCCGCAAGGCGTGGTTCTTTTTCGATGACGAGTATGTGTGCCTGGGCAGTGGCATCACGGCCGAAGCCGACGGTCCCGTCAACACGACCGTCAGCCAGCGCCATCGGGTGGGGAGTATCTCCGTTGGGCGCGACGGCGAGATGGCCACCCTCGAGCGAGGTGAGCACACCGTCAAAGGAGTGTCCTGGGTGCATCACGACGGGGTGGCGTATGTCTTTCCTTCGGCCGATGAGGTGCGCATACGCAACGCCACTTCAGCGGGCAGTTGGCGGCAGATCAGCCATCAGGCAGGGGCATCCGATCGAGAGATCCGTGCCGAGGTGTTTGCGCTATGGCTCGATCATGGGGCGAGGCCGCGCAATAGTGGGTATCAGTATGTTGTCGTTCCCGGATTGGAACTGTCGGCAGTCAAGGACTATCGCAAAGCACTTCCGGTTACGATCCTCTCGAATACCACCTTGTTGCAGGCTGTCCGGCATGAAGGTCTCGGCATGACCCAGATTGTGTTCTACCAGGCCGGCGCGATCGACCTGGCAGAGGGCCTTCATTTGTCCGTGGACAGGCCCTGTATTTTGATGGCCAGGCAATGTGGCAATCGAATGGAGACGATTGCCGTATGCGACCCTTCACGCACACACGACAAGCTGGAGATACGGGTGAATGCCTGCATTGAGGGTCGGACAAACGACTGGGTTGCCACATGGAACAAGAGCGAGAGTCTCAGTCTGGTGACTGTCCGTCTCCCTCGGGAACAATGGGCCGGCAAGAGCGTGGTGCTCGAGATCGGACATCAGCAAAGTGTCTCGAAGAGGCAGTTCAGTGATGCTGCCGAGGAATGCTTCAATTGTGCCACCTTGGCGAGGGAGGTGTCAAATGATCCCAAAACAGCGAGCCGCGGCCAGGATTTCTGATCTCTGTGGTCGATCACCTTCCGGAATGACGCGACGCAGCTTTCTCCGGACGGCTGCGGCTGGTTGGGCGAATGCGGCGTTCTTCTCGTATGTTGGTCCGTCGTCCACACTTGGTTGTGAGCGAACCGTTGCGCCAAGCGATCGCATCGCGCTGGGTTTGATCGGCGCCGGCAATATCAGCGGTCACCACCGCGAGACC
>Ga0123335_1002552_pt1 | contig 26936 bp, 23 predicted proteins | sample BiotimSIPDNA_2_FD_89707 | JGI IMG/M metagenome (GOLD analysis project Ga0123335, IMG submission 89707) | Anaerobic biogas reactor microbial communites from Washington, USA - Biogas_R2 time_0 SIP DNA | ecosystem: Engineered > Bioreactor > Anaerobic > Unclassified | place: Washington, USA...
ACTCGCCGGGGATGTATGAACGAGGCAAAAGACGAACAGCAGCCAAACCGGGGCTTTACAGTCATGACGGAGCGTCTCAATACGCAGGATTCGCTGTTGACAAAACGTCCGGTTAATGATAAAATATCGATACCGCACAATAAAATACCGAATATCGAAAGGAAATACCTGTTCTATGGAAAAAAGAATCATTTCCCTGCTTCTCCTGCTGGCTATGCTCGCCCTGCCGGCTGCTTTGGCGGCATGCGGCGGCGATACCGGCTCTGACACCCCCGATATAACCACCGCTGAGACCGCCGACACCGCCGAGACCGAAGAGGAAACCCCCTCCACCCTGCCTCTCTCCATCGAGAAAGAGGACAACGGAGGCCGCAAGTTCGTCACTCTCTGCAACTCCTACTACGAGTATGAGCACGGCACCGGTGAGCAGACCGGCGAAATAGTCGACGATGCCGTCTATGCCGCCAACATGAAGGTTGAGGACCATTTGGGCATTGAACTCGAGTTCGTCTACAAGCCGGGCAACTGGAACGACCGCAACGCCTTCAACGACATCATAGCCTCCACTGTGCTTGCCGGCGACAGCACCTACGACATGGTGTCGGGCACCACCGTCTGCGTCATGCCCTCCTCCTCAGGCGGTCACTTTTACAACATGGCTAATATGAAGTACGTCGACTTCGACAATCCCTGGTGGATCGCCGAAATGTTCGACCGCTTCTCGGTCAACGGCATTCTCTACGGCGTAATCGGAGATATCTCCATGTCGCTCTACACCGACCTGAGCGTTATCTTCTTCAACGTCAACAAACTCAACAGCTACGGTCTTGAAAATCCCTACGAGCTTGTCCGCAGCAACAAATGGGTGCTTGACAAATTCATCGAGATGGGCGTCTCGGTAAAAGCCGACCTCAACGGCGACGGCGTAATGAAGGTTGAAGACGACGAGATCGGTTTCCTCGCCGAGTATGTTCCCAACGGCACCTTCCAGACCGCACTTGAGCTGCCGGTTGTCAACGTCTCCGGCGGCAAGATCGAGTATCTCGGTCTCAGCGAGCGCTATGTCGCCGCATATGAGAAGCTCTACGATTTCAACATGAGCTCGGGCACCGCCTTCGGCGTTTCCTCCATCGACGACCAGTCCTTCAAGAGCATGAAGTACTTCAACGAAGGCCGGGTTCTGCTCATGGCGAACTTTATCTATTCTACCGAGCATCTCCGCGACATGGAAGACGACTACGGCATTATCCCCTATCCCAAATACGATGAGAACCAGGACAGGCATCTGGCTCAGCTGGGCACCTCCACCCAGATGATCTTCATCCCCAAGACCGCCGCCGACTTCGATCTCACCGGCAAGGTTATGGAGAGCCTCAGCTACTACAACTACTACGACGTGAACCCGGTTTACTACGAGGTAGCGCTGAAGGAGAAGTACGCCCGCGACCGGGATATGCATGAGATGCTTGACATCATACGTGAAGGCGCCACCTTCAACTTCACCTTCGTTTACGGCACCTCCCTCACCGGCTCGCCCACCAACTACTTCCGCTTCCAGGGCAACCCCTCCCGCGACATCGCGTCGGCTTTCGCAGCCAATGAGGAGAAATACAAAGCCGCGATAGAAAAGATGGCAGAAGCATACGCAGCCAACGAAGCCGCGGCGTAAATATCGGGATTATCTTCGCGATATCATAAACCTGTACAAACACCAAAGACAAACGGCAGTCCGAGATTCACGGACTGCCGTTTTTGTTTATATGAGTTATTTCTGCCCCGCCGGGGCGTTATTTCCCCGCTCCCCTTCCCCTGTCGCTGCGCTCCACCACAAAGAAAAACGGTGACGCGGGCGAATTCACCAGCCGCACGCAGATTGCCGAATATTCCCGTCGGTTAAGTCCGGCAAAGCGGGCGGTGAGCATTTCTCCCTCAGCGGCTCCCTCGGGATGGCCGGGATAGACAGCCACCAGCAGACAGCCGTCGGGAGCCAGCAGCTCGAGAGCGGCTTCCGCGGCGGCAAGGGTGGATTCACGGAGAGTTGTCACGCTTCGGTCACCCGAGCCGGGCAGCCAGCCCAGATTGAACACGCAGGCGTCAAGCCGGGCATCCTCTCCCAGCCATTCGGCAAGCCGGAGTTGCAGGTTGGCGTGGGAGTCGAGCAGCAGCCGGTAGTTTTGGGGGGCGTTTTCCGACGCGAGGAGAGCCGATGTGTTTTCAACCGCCTTTTCCTGAATGTCGAAGGCAATTACCCTGCCGGTTACGCCCACCGATCGGCTGAGCCAGAGGGTGTCGTGACCGTTGCCCATGGTGCAGTCGGCGGCGACGGCGCCCTCCCGCAGATGGCGGGAGAGAAAGGTTTTGTGAAGTTCGAGTAAATCTGTCATAATTGTTTATTCGTTGCCATAGCGGCAGGCAATAAGCCGCCAAGCCGGAAAATCCAAGGGTTACATACATCTCTCCGGCACGGCAAGCCCGCCGTCAATAGGAGGTCTCGCGTTTCGACGGCTCAAGGTATAAGCCGTCCACGGCTGTGCTGAAGGGGCGGTGGCAGGCGGTGTTTCGTATATTGCGCCCGAGAGAATGGGCATACTTGAGTGTCTCAAAAGTGCCGCCGTGCCGTATGGCATAGGCGATGACATAGGCGGCGCGGTCGACCATAAAGCGGTTGCGGATATGGAAAACCGAGTTGTCGGTATAGCGGGGGGAGACGTATATTATTTCGTCCGCCGCATCCCGGTGGCGGCAGGGGCGTACGAAGGGCTCGGCGCATATGACCCGAAGATGAGGCCAGACGGCTTTCAGCTGCTGCACGGTGCGGGCTGCATGGTAGTCAAAGCCCTCGGCGCCCCCCTCATAGAACAGTCTGACACCCCGGGAAGCCAACTCCTCTACGGCGGTGCGGAGGGCGATGAGATTTTCGGCGGTAGGCTCGAAATCCCTGTGACCGGTAAAGCAGCAGGAAAAGCGTATCTCCTCGGCCGAAGGCTCAAATGGCTCGATATAATGGTGCAGTTCCCGCATTATTATCCGCCTCCCGCGCGGTGTTTGAATCGATCTGTATTTATCTGATTTTATCTGATAATATTGTGAAGCGAGAAGAACTGGTTCATCCTGTACAGAATGGTTGCGACCTCGGCGCGGGTGATGCCTGCCAGTGGGTTGAAGTTGGAACCCTCATCGCCCACCATGATGCCCAGACGCGAGATATGCTTTACCGACGACTGCGCCCAGTCGGAGATTTCGGCGGCGTCTTTGAAGGAGCCGCCGTATGTCTCGAGCTTGTTGTTTTCAAGGGCGAACAGCTTGATTATCCGTTCCAGAATCACCGCCATTTCCTCCCGGTTTATGGGATCATTCGGCGAGAAGCGGCCGCCGCCGGTTCCCAGGACTATCTCGTTCCAGAAAGCCCAGGTCACATAGGGGTTGCAGTAGTCCGACTTTTTGACGTCAAGAAAGACCTCATAGAGGCTGTATTTCGCGGTGGTGATTCCCACCAGACGGCCGAGACAGGTGACGAATTCCCCCCGAGTCATGGCGGTGTCGGGACGGAAGCCGTAGGTGAGCATGTTCTCAAACAGCCCGTATTTAAGCAGGCGCTTGACATACATCTCTCCCCAGTGTCCGTCGATATCGGAGGGCATTTCAAGCATTATGGCGGCTACAATGGCGTCCGCCATGGCGCGGTGTCCCGCGGCGGTGGGGTGAACGTCGGTATTGAACCTTCCGGTCGCCGGATCGTAGGCAGCGGGCAGCATGTCCGGGGCGAAAACTCCTGCCATATCCACGGTAATATATTTGGAATCGCTGAGAAACGCCCCGTTCAGCATGTCAATATAGGGCTGTACCGCCGCCCCCAGGTCGAGCAGGATATTTCCGTCCGCGTCTTTGACGACTACGCCTTTATAGGGATTGAATATGCTGTTGAAGCATATCACCGCTCCCGGAGCCTTGATATAAAGCAGTGTGGATAGGGTTCGCATTCTGCCGGCAAGTTCCCCGGCGGCACGGGTCATTTCCCTGTTATCGGCGAGCGCCGCCGCCAGGCCGGCGGCATCACTGCCGTGGGCAGCGAACAGGTCGCGCAGTATCAGATAGATCTCGTTCAGACCTATGTTAATAAGCACGAAATCGGCATTCTGAAGCTGATTGTTGTAAGCGCCGCTGCGGATGGCAAGCAGAAGATCGCCCGCCGTCATGCCGTTCACCGTTTTTGATGTGAGTTCGGCTTTCCAGGCTTCGGCGACAAGGGCGCTGTAGCGTTGGGTGCCGGGCGAGCTCAGCCCGTAGCCGCCGGCGATGCTGTCGCCCAGGGAGAGCACACGGTAGCTGTAGGCGCCCACCGGCAAAGGCGGCAGCGCGAACATCAGCGCGAGACAGGTCAGCAGCGCCGTCAGCCGCACCGCCGCGCGGATTCGTATGTTTTGTCTGATTAACTTTTGCATGACATAGTTTTGCGGACATTTGGTCCGATGTATGAGGGTGTTGTTCGGTTTCCGAGTCGGCATAATCGTCGGCTCCGCCGACTATGGCTAAATCTCTATGGTGGTGTCGTCCTCGCAGATTATCACCCGGTCGCGTATCGCGAGCAGCTTTTCCATAGCCGCGTCCCGCCCACGCAGGATGTCGCGGCCGTTGTGTATATAGCAGAGGGTGCCGATATTCCAGCCCCGCTCTTTCAGAAATTCGGCGACGGTCGAGGAATCGTGGTGCCCGGTCTCGGCGAAGAGGGCGTCACAGCCCTCCTCAAGGAAGGGCGCCAGGTCGTCGTAGCTGCCCACATCGCCCGAGAGAACGGCGGTCTTGCCCCCGCATTTCACCCGGTAGGAATAGGATACGGGGTGTCCGTCGGCATCCGGGGGAAGATGGGTGTTCGGTATCGCCTCCACCTTCACGCCGTATTTATCCCAGACCGTGCCCGTCTCGGTGCGGGTGACATTTAACTGAAAACTGCAGCGAAAATTGCCCTCGGTCTCGCCCAGCAATATGCGCAGTCCCTCCCAGGAGCGCAGAGAAGGCGTAATGAGGTCAACCGCTCCGTCGTAGGGGTCGGCTTTCTTCACCCAGACCATCTTGCGGATGTTCCAGAGGAGGTTGCCCAGCCCTCCCACATGGTCCATGTGGGGATGGGTGATGAATATGGCGCGGACGGCAAGCAGGTCAAGCCCCATAAGGTGTGCCGAGCGGGAACAGCCCTCTCCGGCGTCAAACCAGTATAGCCGCCCTTCGTGCTCCAGTGCCAGGGATACGTGTTTCCTGCCGGGAATGGGCTCGGTGCCTGCGCAGGTTCCGAATATGTGAAATTTCATAATATATTAATGTCCGAATTGTTCCGTTCTTATTTCGCCTTGGTGTCGACTTCCTCTCTGCACCTGGCGATGAAGTCGTCCAGAGACATGGTTTCGGTGTTTGCGGTCTTGCGGTCGCGGACGGCGATAACCCTGTCCGCCTCCTCCTTGTCGCCGATTACCAGCATATAGGGTATCTTCTGCAGCTGAGCCTCGCGGATCTTGTAGCCTATCTTCTCGTTGCGGAGATCGTTCTCCACGCGGAAGCCGGCTGCCGTGAGACGGTCGGCGATGTCGGCGCAGTAGCCCTTGTTGGTCTCGTTTATGCAGAGTATGCGCATCTGTGCGGGAGCCAGCCAGAGGGGCAGAGCGCCGGCGTACTTCTCGAGGATATAGGCGAGCGTGCGCTCATAGCAGCCAAGGGATGTGCGGTGGATGATGTAGGGGTTCTTCAGTGTGTTGTCCGAATCCACATACTCCATGCCGAAGCGCTTGGCGAGCAGCATGTCTATCTGTATGGTGACAAGGGTATCCTCCTTGCCGAAGACGTTCTTATACTGTATATCGAGCTTGGGACCGTAGAAGGCGGCCTCGTCGAAGCCTATTGTGTACTTCACGCCTAAATTGTCGAGAATCTTTGCCATAAGCCCCTGAGCCACTTCCCACTGCTCGGCAGTGCCCTCGTATTTGTTCTTCGGGTTGGCGGGATCCCACTGGGAGAAGCGGAAGGTGCAGTCCTCAAGCAAACCCACCGTCTCAAGGCAGTACTCCGCCAGCTCCAGGCAGTTCTTGAACTCCTCCTCAAGCTGCTCGGGACGTATGATGTAGTGTCCCTCTGAGATGGTGAACTGACGGACGCGGATAAGACCGTGCATCTCGCCCGAATCCTCATTGCGGAAGAGGGTCGATGTCTCGGTCAGGCGCATGGGCAGGTCGCGGTAGGAGCGCTTTTTGTTGAGGAACACCTGATACTGGAAGGGGCAGGTCATGGGACGGAGGGCGAAACATTCCTTTGTCTCATCGTTGGGGTCGCCCATGACGAACATACCGTCAAGATAGTGCTCCCAGTGACCGGAAATCTTGTAAAGCTCCCGCTTTGCGAACATTGGGGTCTTGGTGAGCATGCAGCCCCGTTTCTGTTCCTCGTCCTCCACCCAGCGCTGGAGCAGCTGGATGACCCGGGCGCCCTTGGGCATGATTATCGGCAGACCCTGACCGATATAGTCAACGGTGGTGAAGTATTCAAGCTCCCTGCCTATCTTGTTGTGGTCGCGCTTTGCGGCTTCTTCAAGGGCGGCAAGATGCTCTTTGAGAGCGTCCTTTGAGGGGAAAGCGGTGCCGTAGATTCTCTGCAGCATCTTGTTCTTCGAGTCGCCCTCCCAGTAGGCGCCGGTGCAGGCGGTGAGCTTGAACGCCTTGACTGCTCCCGCCGAGAAGAGGTGAGGGCCTGCGCAGAGGTCGATAAACTCGCCCATTTTATAGAAGGTGATATCCTCGCCCTCGGGAACCCGGGCGATAAGCAGTACCTTATAGGTCTCGCCCGCCTCCTCCATGAGCTTTATCGCCTCATCCCTGGTGAGCGAGAAGCGTTCAAGCAGGGGATTTTCCTTGACTATCTTCTGCATTTCCTTCTCGATATCCTCAAGGTGCTCGGGAGTGAAGGAAACCTCCGAGTCTATGTCGTAGTAGAAGCCGTTTTCGATTGCCGGGCCGATGGCAAGCTTCGCCTCGGGATAGAGGCGCTTGACGGCGGCGGCAAGTATGTGGCTCGCGGTGTGACGGAATACCCGTCTGCCCTCGGCGTCGTCAAATGTCAGCGGCTTCACGTCGTCGGATGCCGATACCTCTCTTGTCAGGTCTGCGGTCTCCCCGTTGATTGCGGCGGCAATAACCGCGCGGTTTATAAGGTCTTTTTCTTTCAGAAAATCATATGCTGTCATGGCTGTGTCCTTTCTATGTGTGAACATTTATGTGTGAGCATTATTGATGCGGTACGCTTATTTCTTTGAAGCCGAGCTTTGCCCGTCGGGGGAATGGATTTGCCGATAAAACAAAAACGCCCCAAACAACAGCATTACTGCTTTGCTTGGGGTACAGGCGTATATTTATATGTTACACATATAAATATGATTTATATGCATAACATATAAATGCATGTCTGCACGGTTCCACCCGGGCGTTTAACTCATTGGTATTCGGTTTTACGGGGGCGGGCGAAGGGCGGTACCGGTTCCCGGGCGTCGTACGGTCTTTCAGCTCACCGCTCTGACGCGGGGACCGCTCTCTGTAACGAAACCCTCAGGAGGGCGTATTCCTTGCCGGAAACAAATTTTGCTTGACTTTTCACGGGATTTATGGTATAATGCACTACCAATTTACAGGTACGGCTTTACCGGCACGGCACAAATCGGCGGTTGTCCGCCAAAAAGACGGCGAAAACATTCTCCCATTATGAAAAGCATAAGGGCATAATATCATATCTGCCGGTTTTTGTCAATATCAAATTTCGGATTTTCGGGAAAAGCTATGGACAATTCACTTACAAACTTTAACCTTACCGGCAGCGGCGGCGCTCTGACCGAGGTTCGGGTACAGCGCGAGCTGGCGGCGGTAAACGATGAAATAGAGGAGACGGGCATCGTCATAACCGAGCCAATGGCGAAGGCTCTCGCCGAGGTCCGCGCTCAGGCGCTGAAGGACACCGGGCGCTTTGAAGCGGGCGCGGGGGCGCTGACAAAGATAATCCGTCTCTTTTCACCCACCGGCTATATCTCCCAGAGCGACGCCGAGGAGACCTTCTCCGAGCTGCTCTCGATGTTCTACTACGCTAAGAGCGAGACGAAGGACGCCGCCACCGACGACCGGCTGCTGGAGGCAATGCTTGACGCCTTCGAAAACCGCTGCTTCGGCGACCTGGAGCTGCTTCGCGGACGCGAGCTGGAGGCAATGATACGCCGCATCAATCGCGGCGACGGCGTGGGTATCGACGACAGCGACAATTACTCCACCGGCTTTGCCGGAAGCGGCAGCGACGGAAGCGATGGAAGCGATGACAGTGACGACGGCAGCAACGACGTTATGTAAGCGGGCGGATCCGCGGGCGCGCCCCATTGAGCCTGATTATGAGGGCATGTCCGAACTATAATAAAAATGTCTAATGAACTTACCCAACTTGACCTGTCAAGGATCAAACGGCACAACTACACACAGACCCTGCTTGACGAAGGACTTCGCACCGGGATGCTTCAGGATTCCGACGCACACCGCATTTCGGTGTGGATGGAAGAGCAGATCGAGGACCTCATCGGTCGGGCGTCGGGGGGCGAGAGCACCTCTGTAATGACCGAGACGGCGGCGGTATATGCCGCCTCGGTGCTTTTCGTGCTGGATACGCAGCTGCTCTCCCTGGAGACCCCCGAGGAGGCAGTGGCGGCGCTGCGCGGGGAGCCGCTCAACCGCCTATATGAGGACGGCTGCCGCAGACTGCGCAACTACCAGCTTGACGCGGCGTCGCTGCTTGTAAAGGCGCGGCGCATTATGGCGCCCGTGCCCAACCGCTCCTACCGCCGGACGCTGAACAAAGATCTCAGCGCCGCCATTGACAATTACAACATGCTCTTCTCGGCTCAGATCGGCGCGAAATTTGAATATCCCTTAGCTCTGCCGGTGCAGAATCTGAGGGGAATTTATCAGATTCTGGCGTATGTCTCCTCGTTACATGACGAGAATCTCTTCTGCCGCGAGTATGACGGCAATCAGATAGCCATTGTCTGCGGCATACGCTGCGAGGCGCGGCGGGTGAAGGTGGAGACCGCCTTCATGAACATCTACTCCGCAATTTTCGTCAACGCCCTGATTTGTGACTATCTTCGCCACGATCACGGCAGTCTGCTGCTCCGGCGCGCCGACTGTGACGTGGCTTACCGGCTGCTGGAGCCCTTTGACGACGAGGAGCGGGAGGGACTGCTGCGCTCGGTGGTGAATCGCTTCACCGGCGGCAATCCCGACTACAATATCCGCTATTTCGAGAGCATACTGCCCGACCTGCTTAACGCCCTGCGCTATAACCGGCTGCACAATCAGGTCATTTTAGTGCCGGACGACGGCATCATAGACGAAGATTTCACCGATATGTAGCATATACGTTTGTATGTAAATATATGTATATGTCTGCGTTTGAGGTTTAATAATTATGAGCGTAATTCGTTTCGCCTGTTCCGAAAGCGAACTGTATCCGCGTCTCGCCGGACTCGCCCGGGACGCGCGCGAAAAGGCATACTGCCCCTATTCGGGTTATGCGGTGGGAGCCGTCCTGCTCTGTTCCGAAAGGGGAGAGGACGGCTCTTATTTTGCCGTCACCGGCTGCAATGTGGAGAACGCCTCCTTTCCGGCGGGCATCTGCGCCGAGCGGACGGCTCTCTTCGCCGCCGTGACGGAGGGTTTTCGGGAATTCTCGGCGCTTCTCCTCTGCGGAGGGAAGGCGGGGGAAGACCCTTCGGACTTCTGCCTGCCCTGCGGCATCTGCCGCCAGGCGCTCTGCGAGTTCTGCCCCGATTCGCTGCCCGTGATTTCTTCAGCCGGCGGCGAGATGCGGCACTACACCCTGGGCGGTCTGCTGCCCGAGGCTTTCAGAAGTTTTTGACGGTGTTTTTCGGACGGCTCAATACAAAACGCCGCAGATATTTTCAGAGACAACACCCGCGACCATCGACCATAAGGAAAGGTATTCGGAAACGATATACCGAAACATACGGGACAGGGATATAAAAATGTTTGGAATGACCGATTTCATCGCTGCCAAGCGTGACGGCAGAGAGCACAGCCGCGAGGAACTGGCGGCATTTATCGGCGGCTACGTGCGGGGCGAGATCCCCGATTATCAGGCGTCGGCATGGCTGATGGCTGTCTATCTTCGGGGCATGACCGACCGCGAGACCACCGATCTGACCCTGATAATGGCAGACTCGGGGGAGCGCTATGATCTTTCCGCCATCGAGCATCTGAAAGCCGACAAGCATTCCACCGGCGGCGTGGGCGACAAGACCACCTTCATAGCCCTGCCCTGCGCCGCTGCCTGCGGGGTTTATTCCGCCAAGCTGTCGGGGCGGGGGCTGGGTCACACCGGCGGCACGATAGACAAACTGGAAGCCATCCCCGGCTATAACACCGAGCCGGATTTTGAGCGTTTCGCCGATACCGTCCGCCGTGCCGGCATGTGCGTGGCATCCGCCACCGCCTCACTTGCGCCGGCGGACAAGCTGCTCTACGCGCTGCGCGACGTCACCGCCACCGTTGGCAGTCTGCCGCTCATCGCGTCAAGCATCATGTCAAAGAAGCTGGCGGGCGGCTCCGACGCGATAGTCCTTGACGTGAAGACCGGCAGCGGCGCGCTGATGAAGACTCTTGACGATTCGCTGGCTCTGGCGCGGGCGATGACGGTCATCGGCAACATGGCGGGCAAGCCCACGGCGGCGCTTATCACCGACATGAACGACCCTCTCGGCAGATTTGCCGGCAACGCCCCCGAGGTGTCCGAGGCGCTGGATATACTGCGGGGCGACAGGGGGGCTCTTGAAGCCGCCCCCGACCTCCGCGAAGTTTCGCTGGCGCTTGCCGCCAAAATGGTGGAGCTGTCTGGAATAGCCGACGGCAATTCCGCTTCCCGTATGGCGCGGGAAGCCCTTGACAGCGGCAGGGCATACGAAGTTTTCGAAAAGATGATAACCCTGCAGGGCGGGCGGCTTGACGAATTCGAAGCCTCCCTTGCGGGCGGGATATCCCGTCGGGTCATATGGAACGGCGCGGAGGGCTATGTGGTTTCGGTGGATACCGAGACGGCGGGGAACGCCTGCGTGGCTCTCGGCGCCGGGCGCCGACGCAAGGGCGATTCGATAGACCCGCTGGCGGGCATCGAATTTCTCCGCAAGACCGGCGAATATGTGAAGCGCGGCGATGTCATCGCGCGGCTCATCTGCTCGGAATACGGCCGGGAGCGGCTGCCATATGCCGAAGAACTATTGATTTCCGCCTATACCGTGGCTGAGGAAAAGCCATCGCCCCGCAAAATGGTATACGGCTGCATCGGCACCGACGGGGAATTCAGAGAAATATGATAACCACATGCGTTCCCGGAACGCGCCACCTGCCGGTCACAGCCGAAGAACTGGTCGAGTTGGGCCGGGGCGCACCCGATTTTGTCTATATCACGGGCGACGCCTATGTTGACCACCCCTCCTTCGGCGCGGCTATTATCACCCGGGTGCTTGAAGCCGACGGCTGGCGGGTGGCGGTGCTTGCGCAGCCCGATGTCTCATCCGTCGAAGACTTTATGCGCTTCGGGCGGCCGCGGCTGGGGTTTCTTGTGAGCGCCGGCAACATCGACTCGATGGTGGCTCACTACACCGCCGCAAAGAAGCCACGCTCCTACGACTACTATTCACCCGGCGGGAAAACCGGACTGCGCCCCGACCGGGCGGTCATCGTCTACTGCAACCGGGTGCGGGAGGCTTACGGCGATATTCCGATTGTCATCGGCGGACTTGAGGCGTCTCTGCGGCGCTTCGCCCACTACGACTACTGGTCGGACAAGGTGCGCCGCAGTATACTGCTGGACTCGGGCGCCGACCTGATATCCTACGGCATGGGCGAGACCTCAAACCTCCGCATAGCCCGGCTGCTCGATCGCGGCGTGCCCGTAAAAAAACTGCGCGACCTTGACGGCACGGTATGCGCCTGCCATCGCGACGAACTGCCCGAAAACTGCGTCATATGCGGCGAATTCGACACCATAGCCGCCGACAGAAAAGCCTATGCCGACGCCTTCGCAATTCAGTACCGGGAGACCGACCATATCCGCGGCAAGCCCGTAGCGGAGCTTTACGGCGACCGGGCGGTGCTGCAGAATCCCCCCTCTCCGCCTCTTGAGCGGGAGGAGCTGGACAGGGTCTATGCCCTGCCCTATACGCGGACCTATCATCCCTCTTACGAGGCGGAGGGAGGCGTGCCGGCTATCGAGGAGGTGCGCTTCTCAATAGCCCATGTGCGGGGCTGCTTCGGCGGCTGCAATTTCTGCGCCCTCGCCTTTCACCAGGGGCGCACCGTCCGCTCACGCAGTGCCGAAAGCGTAATAGCCGAGGCGAAACTGATCGCCGCCCTGCCCGATTTCAAGGGTTACATCCACGATGTGGGCCAACTTCCGCTATCCCGCCTGCAAGCGCCAGCTGACCCACGGGGTCTGCCCGGACAGAAAATGCCTTGTGCCCAAGCCCTGCCCCAATCTCAGTTTTGAGGACGCCCGGGCAGCCCAGCGCGAATACGCCGACATTCTCAGCCGCATAGCCGAGATTGACGGGGTGAAGAAGGTGTTCGTGCGCTCGGGCATACGGTTCGACTATCTGCTGCTCGACAAGAGCGAGACGCTTTTCCGTCAGCTTGTCGGCAATCATGTCAGCGGGCAGCTTAAGGTGGCGCCCGAGCACTGTTCCCCAGATGTGCTGAAAATAATGGGCAAGCCCGACATTTCGGTCTACGACCGCTTCCGCCGCCGCTTTTACGAGCTCAGCGCCGAATGCGGACTGGAGCAGTATCTTGTGCCCTACCTCATCTCGGGGCATCCCGGCTCGACGCTCAACGACGCGATTTCGCTGGCCGAATATCTCAACTCACAGCGTCTCGACCCTCAGCAGGTTCAGGATTTCTATCCCACGCCCGGCACCGCCTCCACTGTTATGTATTACACCGGCATCGACCCGCTGACCGGAAAGAGCGTGTATATCCCCGACGCGAGAGAGAAGCGGCTCCAGCGGGCGCTGCTGCAATACTCCCGGCGCGAGAACGAGCCGCTGGTGCGCGAAGCGCTGCTCCGCTGCGGACGGGAGGACCTTATCGGCAACGCCAAACGCTGTCTTATCCGCGACTCGGCAGCATACACGAACCCCCGCGGCGGCGATTACAAAAGCGGCAGACATCGCGACTATCGCGGCGAAAAGCGCGGTGGCGGTCGCGGCGAAAAGCGCGGTGATAAACCGAGTGAAAAGCGCGGCGATAACCGCGGTAAAACACGAAGCGGCGGTTACAAAGGCGGCAACAGCCGAAGCGTGCCGCAGCGTAATCAAAATCGGAAAAACGTTCAGAAGCAAAACACAAACCAAAAAGGCAGACCCTCCCGGGGCGGGAAACAGCCCCGTTAAAGAAGTCTGCCGACAGACGGTGACTTTATGTCTTCATTCTTTTCACTGCTTTTCAGGCAGAAGCTGATACGGCGCTGGGGGCTGATGCGCTCATCCCAGCCCGAGAATCTGGCGGAGCACGCTTCCGAGGTGGCTGCCATAACCCACGCCCTCGCCCTCATCGGCAATCGGGAGCTTGGAAAAAACTACGACCCGGGCAAAGCGGCGCTGCTCGGGCTATACCACGATGCCCCCGAGGTGTTCACCGGCGATCTGCCCACGCCCGTGAAATATTTCTCCCCCGAGATGCGGGAGAGCTACGCAAAAATCGAGAAGAACGCCGTCTGCCGCCTGCTGAACGCCCTACCCGCCGAATACAGGGATGACTATGCCGGTCTGCTCGACCCCGATGACTGCCCCGAATTGCGTCTGGTGAAGGCGGCGGACAAGCTCAGCGCCCTCATCAAGTGCATCGAGGAGGCAAAGTCGGGCAACCGGGAGTTCGCCTCGGCCGAGAAGTCGCTGCGCGGGATTCTCGCGGAAATGGACTGCCCGGAGGCGGATATCTTCGCCGAACGCTGTCTGCCCGCCTTCTCGCTGACGCTTGACGAGCAGCATTGCTGACGTATGGGAGGAAAAGAAGGGATATCTGCATGACGAAAAATCAAGGCTCGCTTCAGAACAGGATATTCATCGCCGTGTGCGCGGCGTTTCTGCTCTTTGTTTTACTCTGGGCGCCCTGCCACCGTCTGGCGGTGAAACTGGGCTTCGCCGAGTACCGGGAGATGGGCAACATCATCGAGAATGAGACGGCGCACGAGGGCTTCCTTGCCCCCGTCCTTAATCGAATAGAGGACGGCAAGACTCTCCTGCGGGAGACCTATATCAACTACCTGCCCGGCTATGTGGAGGCGGTCACCGCCTGGCGCGACGCCGAATTTAAGTTAAACAGCGGCTCCAACGCCCTGCTTACCCGCTTGGCTGAGAAGAAAACACCCGACGAACCCCCGATAATCGGAGATGGCGGCGAAGCGGCAGAGGCTTTACCCTTCAAACCCGTCGTCATAGCCGACTTCATCACTCAGGACGATACCCACCGCTACTACGACTTCCATTACATCGACGAGAACGGGAACGAGGCAGCCTTTCTCGACCGGGGCGTGAACCGAACAGCCGCCCAGATACAGGCGATGACCGAGCAGAATTTAGGTCACATCAACCGAATCGCCGACGTGTGCGCCGGGTATGACGTAAACTGCTTCCTCTTCCCCTGCCTGCGGGTGTCCGAGTGCGATTTCTGGGCGGATATCGCTCCCACCGAGCCTAACCTGCGAAAGTATGTGGACTATATCTTCGACGGCGTGCGGGAGAATGTCCATTATTCATATTTCGACATGCCCACCCTGCAGCACCGGGTGGACTGGGTCTACGCCACCGACCACCACTGGAACGCGACCGGCGCCCATGAGGGCTATACCCGCGTTATGGATCTTATAAACGGCGTGGACTATATCAGCGAGGTGAAGCAGCCGATAAAGAGCTACAGCCTCACCACCTGCCACTTCTACGGCTCCTGCGCCCGCCGCACCGGCTATATGAAATACTACGACCCCATGACCTTCAACGACTACGGCCTGCCCTACCACCGGACGACGAACGGCGCGCCGCTGTATGATAAGATCGAGCAGTACCTGTGCGGCATGTTCAGCCGCGACAGCGGCGTGGGGCATTACGAAGCCTTCAACGGCGCGGTGACAAAGTTTGTCTTCCCCGAGAATAAGACGGGGCGCAACCTGCTGATCATCACCGACTCCTTCGGCGAGGCGGTGAACGAGGTCATCGCCTCCCACTTCGACACCACCCACTGCCGCTACATCTGGAACAAGGACAGGATGAATCTCAACGATTTCATCGAGGACAACAACATCACCGACCTGCTTATCCTGCAGCTCACGAACCGTCTGCTTGCCGACGTGGCAAACGACTGCCGCTTCGACGCGATCATAACCGAATAGGATATTTTCGGCAGTAAGATAATCAATCGGAAAACTACCGCTCAGACACAATCATAATCAAACAGGAGTATATCGTATGAAGTTGAATTTCGGCGCAAACCGGGTGCGCCCGCAGGCCGATCCCTTCATCTTTGAGGACGGCGGCAGATACTACATCTATGTCACCGGCGGCCGGGGTGTGGAGGCATATTCCTCCGATGCGATTCTCGGCGAGTGGCACTATGAGGGCATCGTGCTCACCATCGGCAGTTATACGGACTACTGGGCGCCCTGCATTGTCAAGGTTGGCGAGTGGTATCATATCTACACTTCCTGCTCGGGCGAGGGCATGTTCGAGTTTCTGCATACCGCCCGGGCGCCAAGTCCCCTCGGTCCGTTCGGCGAGCCGAAACGGCTTTTCGACCGTTTCTCCATTGACGCCCATGTGGTGCAGACTTCTGCCGGGCTGTTTCTCTGGTATGCCGAGGACAACACCGACACCGACCGCATCGGCACCCGGGTGTTTGTCGACAGGCTTATCGATCCCTACACCCCGGAGTATAAGCCCGCGGAGGTCATAGTTCCAACCTTCGACGAGGAAATCTTCATGCGCAACCGCCTTGGCGACGGCAGGGACTGGCACACCATCGAGGGCGCCTTCTGGTTCGAGGAGGAGGGCTGGCAGTATGTGATGTACAGCGGCGCATGCTACCAGAACGACACCTACCACATCGGCTACTGCTCCGCCAAAAGCGGCGAGGGCGACCCGCGGAAGGTGGATTTTATCAAGCATACCGACAACGGCGCTTTTGACCCGCTTATGACAAAGAACGGCTACGAGGAGGGCGTGGGGCACAACAGCGTGATTAAAATCACCGGAAGTTCCGAGCTTGCCGACGGCTACTATGCCGTCTATCACGCCCGCGATATTGTGCCCGAGTGCGATATGCCCGGCGACCGCCGCACCGCCCGAATATGCCGCCTGCATGTCAAGGACGGCGTGATTACAGCCGAAAGGCATGAGGATAGGGTGTAGGGAAACATATGTTTCCGCCGGTGAACGGATGTATGTGTCTGCATTTCGTATATTTTCTGTATATTAAATTCTGTATATTAGATTAAGATATAAAAAGTGCTGTCCGATTTTCTTCGGACAGCACTTTTGCTGTTCATTTATCACTTTCTGTGCGCGCAGCGCACTATCGGCTGAGCCTTCACATCCAGGGGTCCGAAGCAGGCGCAGCAGCCGGTGCAGCCCGAGGGCATGCCCTTCTCAAGGTCTTTGATGACATGCGGATTCTGCAGGAAGGGGCGCGCCATGGACACTGCGCAGGCGGCGGGCTTCCCCACGTCCTCCGCGGGTGCGAGATACGCGGCGATATCCTCCCCGCGTCTGACGCCGCCCACCGCTATGAGGGGCAGAGACGTCTCCCGTGACAGCGCGCCGATGTTGTCTAAGAAATAGGGCTTTTCCGGCACGCCACGACGAGCGGAACTCCAGCCGGATATTTCGGCGGCGTCCATGCCCAGTTCAAAGCAGAGGTTTAACACCTCGACCAGCCCCCGATGATATTCGGCGGTATTTTCCCGGTCGTCGCCGTTTATCTTCATCAGCACCGGGAAATCCTTCCCGCATCGCAGTTTTATCTCCTCAAAAACCTCGCGGGTGATGCGGAAGCGGTTCAGCGGCGAGCCGCCGTAGCCGTCGGTGCGGTGATTGTACTCGGCGTAGAAGCACTGGCTTAACAGATACATATGTGCGCCGTGCAGCTCAACGCCGTCAAAGCCCGCCCGCTTCGCAAGATATGCCGCAGCGCCGAAGGCTCTCACCACTCCGCGGATCTGCTCATGGGTCATATTGTCGGGGGTAAGCACCGGCAGACCGCCGTTGTTGCCCTCGCCCTTCATGCCGCCGTGACCCAGCTGCAGCACAATCGGCACATTTTTATCGCTCTTAGCCGCCTTCACGATGTCCCGGCAGTCGCCGAGAAACTCGTCGCTCCAGGCCGCGTTCTGCCATTTGTTGCTTCGCCCTTCGGGGGACACGCAGGTGTGCGCCGATATGAGCAGCCCCGCCCCCGAGGAAGACAGCTCGCGGTAGGTCTCGACCTCATAGGGATGCACATGTCCGTCGGGGAAGGAGCAGAAAAGTTCGGTCGCCGAGCGCGCTATCCGTCCGGGCAGGGTTATGTTGCGCAGGGTCAAGGGAGAATTTATAAGTTCACTGATTTTCACGGGTCACCTCATTTGAGTTTTACGAAAAGTTCTGATCAATTATCCCTAAGATGTGAATGTTCTGAACGCAGAACACCGATATTCATGAAAGCACTGTAAAGTCTGCAGATTTTGCCGGACGATTGTTCAAGCCTTTATATGTTTTTTATATTCTTCATCTGTAAAGTTAATTAGACAGGATTAAGCGCACACAACTGTCAGAAAAGAGAATGCTGCCACAAACGCGGAAAACGGAAAACAACAGAAGAATCATTCCTGCTATGCAGTTACTCAAAAATCGCTCCTTCTCTCATACGCAAAACACGGCCTGCGTACCTGGTCAGCTCCATGTCATGCGTAACCATTATAATGGTCATACCGGCGTTATGAATGTCCGAAAGCAGATTCATAACAATATCTCTGTTTTCCTCATCCAGATTCCCGGTCGGCTCGTCCGCCAATACGACGCGAGGGGAGGCAGCCAAAGCCCGCGCGATAGCAACTCGCTGCTGTTCTCCGCCGGAAAGCTTTTGTACAGGGCTATGAATCTTCTGTTCAAGACCTACGCGCATCAACAATTCAAACGCGCGTTCGGTTCGGTGCTTTTTGGCAACTCCGGCATAGCCGAGCGGCATTGCCACATTTTCCAATGCGGTCAGGCCGTTAATCAGATTAAAGGATTGGAAGATGTAGCCTGTTTTATTTTGCCTGAATCCCGCCGCCTCTTTTGCAGTTGTTCTGCTGACATCCAATCCGTCAAATTTGTACAGGCCGGAAGTCAAAGAATCCATGAAGCCCAATATATTCAGCAGCGTTGTTTTTCCGCAGCCGGAACGCCCGATGATAGCGCAAAACTCTCCATCGTCAATTCTCAGATTTACATCATTCAGCACAGGAATATTTTGCCCGTTTAATCTATAATCCTTCTTTACATTTACCATTTCAATCATGATACCACCTCAAATCCCGTGAATAGTTCGACTCGGTTCAGTTCTGAAAAGCAAGCAGCTCACGGCACTGACCAAAAAAGCAGTCAATGCGCCGCCTGTAATCATAATCAACCAAGTAAAAACATGATTTTTGACAACACAAAACGTATCGCTTAACTGCGGAGTGACGAAAATGGATATTATTATACCCAAGAGTATCCCCGTTTGTATGGTCAGGAACACTTCACAAAAAAACTCCAGAAAAAGCTGCCGCGGTGTTGCACCTACTGCCAGGGAAATGACAAGCGAGCGTTTTCGTTTTAACAGAATAATAAGCGCGTTTCCGATTGTTCCAAGCGCAACGATAATCATAAGAAATACACTAATCCACAGAAAGGAATCATAATTGATCTTCATGTCGTTCATGCGAGACTGAATCTCCGATGTTTGTTCTCCGCTGGCAGCGAACTCAAAATCTCCATGTCTGTCGCTTAAAAACAAGCATATCCGTTCTTTAATCTCCCGGATCCGGGCAATGTCGGTATCATCCGGAATCTTAAAAGTCAGCCCGGTCACCAGCATTTCTTCCGATGTTTCCATTGTATGATTTATAAGATGCGCCGGAATTAAAATGCATCGTTCAATAAGTAATGTGTTACGGGAATACAGGTCTTCCACCACTATTTTTTCTTCTGTTTCGGCGGGAAACGCTTCCCATGAAAAAGCGGCATTGTCGAGGACTATGCTGTCGTTTTCCAATTTGCAAAAGGTTGTCAAAAAGCATGGTTCGTCACCGCAAAACCTTGCTACAGATTCACCAACATAGATACAATCGTTATCGGTTAAGCCAAGCTTCGTGTAGTGGCAGGAATCTGCAAACACAAGATAAAACAATTTCTCAGTCAAGGTCACGCCGTATGCAATGTAGCTCAGATCGGCATCTTCAACCAAGGCACTCAATTCAATATAATCGGAATAGCAAATCGCCGGATAATCATTATCTGCGTTTATGTTTTTTACATAGGCGTCTATGCGGTATTGATTAGGTTCGATATGTGACATCAACTCGATATAACGTTCTCCGGAGGAAATGCTGTAGTTCAGGCAGCACGCTATGACCGCACAGCCCACGATCAGCTGAACGATTACCCAATATGTTTTCTTTAAGTTCTGTGTATAATTGAATAATGCTCTTTCCAACGAATATTTCATGCCGCACCTCTTACAATAGCCGCAATATCGAGCTTCCGTATCCGATTTACCAGTGCTGTTGTGACTGCCAGGCACATCAATAAGCCAAGGCAAAATGTTTCTATTAACACATCAAAACCGAACCGGGTCTCGATGGAGGCGGGAATGACCGATCGAATAATATATGCCATAAGCGTAATCAGCGGAAACGATGTAATGAGCAGAAGCAGATTGGATATCAGTGACGTGACATAAACATCTCGTAACGATGCGCCAACCGAAAGCTCGATCCCGGTTTGCGTCAGGAATAAGTCAAATTTTCCCTTAGTGACAGAAATAATATTGATTGTAGCAAACAGAAAGCAAACAAACGCAATAAGCAAAATCTTGGCTATGTCTGCTGTTCCGCTTTTAACAGCTGACGCAACAATGGAAAGAGCGTTGTCTATGGCAGAAACACTGATTGATGCATCCATCAGGCGTGTTTTCAAATCCATACCGTTTTCATCGGAACGTATATATAGCTCATACTCACCGATTCCTGCATCGTAGGTGTCCTCATCCGACAGAATGAAAACATCAGTATGATACCGCAGGGATTTGAATATCCCGCCCACTTTATATGAAACGCCGTCCAGCTCCAGCGTATCACCAGGAGCAACATTGCCATAAAACGCGAAAAAGCCGTCTGAAACATAGCAAGTGGCTTCTTCTGTCTGGTTCCAGGAACCATTTGTTAAGTCAAAGCTTTCATATTCAAGGATGTTTTTGGTGGCGTAATACACCGGGATCTCAAGAGATTCATCATTGAAAAAACAGGTTTTCACTTCTTTTCTGGCAACCGCATAGGAATAGTCTTTCAGAACATCCCTCAGCGGCTCGCTTTTTTCAGAAATGGCAATATGAGCAAAAATTGTATTATCCGGTTGTTTTATGCTGAATGTGTCGGAATTGTCGAAGTAAACATTTGCATGGGCAAGCGCCATGAAAGGCAGTATCAGGGCAAAAGCAAAAGAGAAAATCATGATGAGACTGATCTGCCAATAGTGAACGATATACCGCCATGATAAGTGTATTTCAAATAACAGCTTATTCATAACGTCCACTCCTTTCTGTATTTATTCTCGCCCTGAGCGAAATGGGAAAAAGCCATGAGAAACAAGGGAAAAACCGGCTCAGGGAAAATGAAACGCGAATGTTTTTCTTACATGGAAATCCTGAGAATGATAGCTTCAAACATACAGGTTGCTCCTTTATATCCGCTTTCTGTTGTGTCGCTGTTTTAATCATACCCTGAAAACAGGCCTTTTCACAGTTTGTTATTATGGCTTGTGAGTCCTTTTGATTTCATAATCAAGCTGATAATTTTCTGCTTGTACAGTAAACATTTTAGCGTATTTCCCATTTTTATTCATCAACATATCATGATTTCCTTTTTCGATAAGTTCACCGTTTTCAATATAATAAATAATATTCGCATCTTTTGTTGTTGAAAGTCTATGTGATATAAGAATCACGGTTCTATCTTGCGAAATCGTCAACATTGTTTTATGAAGTTCATATTCACTTATCGGATCAAGGGCAGAAGACGGTTCATCCAATATAATTACAGACCCGGGTTTTAAGAATGCTTTAGCCAATGCAAGTTTTTGATTTTCTCCGCCGGACATTATTATTCCGTTCGAATCAAATTCTTTAGAAATGGGTGTGTGTATTTTATTCTCATATAATTTTATTTTTTCATATAAACCGACATTTTTTAATGATTCATTTACTCTTTCTTCTGTTTCTCTGTTTGCACATTCACTCGAACAAAGATAGTCTGCAAGCGGTATAGAATATAACTGAAAATCTTGAAAGACAGTTGATATTTTTTCTCGCAAAGAATACACGTTATATTCTTTGATATTTATTCCATTTACCAGTATTGCTCCTTCTGTTACGTCGTATAAACGTAATATCAATTTTATTATCGTCGATTTTCCCGCCCCATTATGTCCGACAATGGCATGCTTCTCTCCCTCAGAAAATTTCATGCTGATATTTTTCAAAACGAGCCTGTTGGTATTGGGATAAGAAAAAGAAACATTAACGAACTCAATGTTCACAGAGGTAACATCGTTCAACTCCATACCACATTCACGTTCAATGACAGGCTGTTGTTGCATTACATCTCGCAGATTTTGTATATATAGACTATGTTCATAAAATCGGGGAAGCAGGTTAAAAAAGTTATTAAGTTGAAACATAAGTGAAAATGTGCTGTTGAGTAAAGCGGCATAATCGCCTATGGAAATAATATTTGTATAAACTCTATACGTCAAAAATATAATCATTGCGGTTTGCATGATTGTCATATGCATCGAAGATAGAAGTTCATAAAATGCAATCTGATTTGTCTTGTTTTTGATATATAGCAGTAAATCAGATACTGTATTTTTGTATGATAATATAAAATATGAATACATGTTGTCCATTTTTATATCTTTTGCATATTGAGGTTCATAAAACACTCGATGAATATATTCGTTTTTTCTATCCAGCGGTGTTCTGCCAATATTATAATCATACCTTAACTTCGCTAATTTTTTTGCAATAAGAGTTGATAATAAAGCCCCTGATATCGCAAATAAAATCAGTATAGGATCAAGATAGATGATAATAAAGAAAAGTGTTGTGAGAGAAATAACAGCAGATAAAAGACCCGACACAGAAGAAAGCACAGCAGCAGCTCTGCCATCCGCTTCAGCCATGGCGCGGGTATATTTATCATAAAAACTCGAATCCTCAAAACAATATAAATCGAGATACTTTGTTTTCTCAAAAAGCAACGACCGAATATAGCATTTTATTTTTTCATTTTCTATTGGAGACTTTTTCTGATAAAAAAGCGTTCTCATTGTTCCCGAGAAAATCATCATACCTAATAATATGAGTACGGAAACAACGATAGCAGTATAGGGGGTTCCTTGTGCCATACCATCAAAAACAATTTTTGATAGCCACGTATTGGAAACAGTGTCAACAAAAACCAGCAAAGAAATTAATAAAGTTAATATTATAAAAGAAGGCGAGGCCTTTTTTATAATAGCCAATATGTATAAATTATTCTCAAGCACCGTTTTTATATTTCTGCGCTGATTATTCATCACATGGCCCTCCCCCAAAAAAATTCAGTTTATTCGCTTCCGGTCAGGAAGTTTCGTGAACTTTTTCCAATGCCGCATTTCGCTCAGGGCGCTATTACGAATACTGTTTTTCAGAATCTGAAATAGATGAAAGGATTATACGATCCGGACGCCAGGCTCAGGGCGCAGAAGAGCAGCGCCGCGAACGCCAGCACGTCAAGAGCTATGCTCCCCGCCTTCACCGAAGCGATGCGCCGTCCGAGAAGCCGCGGAAGCGGGGTGCTGCCGATTATGCCGCAGAGAAGCGTTATTACAAACACGGTATTGACCCCCGAGCGCAGCAGCAGCACCGACACGGGCAGTTCTCCCCCGCCTATGCCGAAGCCGCCGAACATCGCCTTTGTCAGCTGACCTATCCTGGTCAGGCTTTCGGCGCGGAATATGACCCAGCCGTATACGGCGATGAGCAGGGCGTAGATATTGCGCAGCACGGGGATTTTCGCGATATGCCTGCCCCACACTAACTTCTCAAGCACCAGCAGGACGCCGAAATATACGCCCCAGAGCACGAAGTTCATGCTCGCTCCGTGCCAGAGCCCGGTGAGCATCCACACCACCGCCATGTTAAATACCCAGCGCGGCGCGGACACCCGGTTGCCGCCAAGGGGGATGTAGACATAATCCCGGAAGAAGGTGGACAGGGAGATATGCCAGCGCCGCCAGAAGTCGGTGACCGACACGGCTATGTAAGGATAGTTGAAGTTCTCGAGATAGTGGAAGCCCATTATAAGCCCCAGACCTATTGCCATGTCCGAGTAGCCCGAGAAGTCGAAGTATATCTGCAGAGTGTAGCTCAGCGCCGCCAGCCAGGCTCCCAGCGCTCCCAGTTCGTCGGCGCCGCAGAGCATAAGACTGTCGCAGACCGCCGCCATGATGTTGGCGATCAGCACCTTTTTCGACAGGCCGACAATGAAGCGCCGTATACCCGCGGCGATCTCGTCCACATTCTCGGCGCGCAGGGTCAGCTCCTCGGCTACCGTCCGGTAGCGCACGATGGGACCGGCGATAAGCTGTGGGAAGGCCGCCAGATAGGCGCCCAAAAACACGATACTGCGCTGTGCCGCCACCTCGCCCCGATAGACGTCGATGACATATGAAAGAATCTGGAAGGTATAAAAGGATATGCCTATCGGCAGGGATATCTCGGGCACCGGGATGTCGGCGAAGGGCAGGGCGTTGAACAGCTCGACGACAAAGCCGGTGTATTTGTATACTCCCAGCATCGCCAGATTCACCGCCGCCGCTCCCGCCATCAGATACTTCGCCCCGCGGCATTTAAGCCCCTCCCGCTCCGACGCTTTCTCGATCTGCAGCGCCATCACGTAGTTGAAGGCGATGGAAAAGAGCATCAGCAGCAGGTACAGCGGCTCGCCCCAGGCGTAGAAGAACAGGGAAAAGGCAAGCAGCACGGTATTGCGCGCCGCCCTGCCCCGGCAGAGGAAATATACCAGAAAGAAGGTGCACAGAAAAGGAAATATGAAGACGGTACTTGAAAAGAGCATTGTCTGTCTTTATCGCTTTCAGCGGGCGGGAATCGCCCGCACTCTTATTTTGTCGGCGGCTGCGTAAGTATGCGTCCGACTGCACTTTATTTTACCGGCGGCTGCTTTAGTATGCGTCCGACTGCACCTTTATTTTGCCGGCGGCTGCGTGAGTATGCGCCTGACTGCGTCTTTATTTAGCCGGCGGCTGCGTGAGTATGCGCCTGACTTTGTTTTTTATTTAGCCGCAAGGGCCTTTGCCAGTTCCATGCTGACAATGCCATTCTGCTCGTCGGTAAACCGGGCGAACCCCCGGTAGCTCCAGTAGGCGTGGCCTATCCCGTGCTGATTCAGTATGCCGGTGAAATCCTTCACCCAGCGCAGAGCCGAGCCGTCCTCGGCGTTGCCGATGACGCCGAACTCGCCGCAGTAGAGCGCCTTGTCGGTATGGGCGCGGGCGAAATCCAGCGCCGGCTTGAAGTAGGCAAGCATATAGTTATAGCCCACGGTTTTACGGTTCTTCATCAGCTCGGGCAGCTTGTCCGCCCCGCCGTAGTAGTCGTAATGGTCGGCTGTACTGAAGGGATAGGTGACCGGCTTCTTGTACGCCACATGGCTGGGTATCCAGCCGGCGCGCTGATGGGTGAAGATAAAGGGCTCGTAGCTGTGGAAGTTGTAAATAATGTTGGGATTGTCAACCACCGTGAGATTTTTCAGCTCGTTTATCGAGTTCCAGCGGTTGCCGCCGATTACTATGCGGCGTTCGGGAGTTATCTTGTGAATCTCCTCCGCCGTCTCCTGCCACAGGGCGTTCCAGGGGTCGCTTGTGTCCCAGACCAGTTCGTTAAGAAGCTCGAATACGAGGAAATTCCCTTCATCGGCATAGCGTTCGGCGAAGAATTTCCAGATGCCGATAAAGCGCGTCTGCTGCTCCCGGTTGGTGAAGAGGTCGTTTTTATCCCCGTGACCGAAGAAGAAGCCGGGGGCGTGATGCAGGTCGAGAATATAGCCGAGACCGTTCTTTTTGCACCAGGCTATCGAGCTGTCGATGTACTTTAACCCATCTTCCAGATAATTTCCCGCCTCGTCCATGAAGATGAAGTAGTCCACCGGCACCCGCACGTGGTCGAATCCGAGAGAGGCGATGCGGTCGATATCCCATTCGGTGATATAGCGCGAGAAATGCTCGTGAGATTTTGAGCCGTACTGTGAAATCCAGTGCCCGAGGTTAAGTCCCGCGGCACATCCGTCAAGCTTTGCCATGGTTTTTCCTCCGTCGTTCGGTTTAATAGGTTTTATTGTTCGGTCTCGTTTATTTCGCTGCTGTCAGTCTCTCCGTTTTCGCCGCCCGCATTTTCCGCGTCACTCGCCCCATACGGGTCAAGCCAGAGAGGCGCGTAGCAGTCGGTGCAGAAGCCGCGTTCGGCGTCATACGCCTTAACTCCGCAGCCGCAGAAAAGACAGCCCACCCGATCGGGGCGGCGGGTGAGGTTCAGCGCGAAAGGCGGCACTCTGTACTTCACCACCCGGTCGCCGGGCTTGTAATAGTCCTCAAGCGAGAAGTAGAGTTCCTCGCTCAGTTTATGGCGCAGTTGTTTTATGTCACCGCGTTTTTTGATGCTGACATTGTCAAGGTCAAGCTGTCCCTCGTCTCCGGTGTAGACATAGATTTTATATTCGTATTCCCCAATGTTCTTTGTGCCGCCGAAGTGTTTTTCGCTGCCGCCGCGCAGCAGACGATCGCCCTCGAATGCGTCCTCCACACGGATGACGATACCCTCGAACCCCGGGCGCAGGATGTAGAATATCAGCCCGGACGCAAGCAGGGCGATGACCAGCGCGATAGCGCCTGCCGCCAGTTTTATCCACAGCGAGTCGGAGCCGAAGTAGGAGGGTGAGGTGAAGTAAAAATAATATATCAGGGCAAAAGCGGCACAGATAAGGAGAAATATCGCTATGCTTTTGCGCATCAAACGCCCCGCCCGGCTTCTCAGTTCGGGGGGAAGCGGCGGCTGTGCCTGTCTTCCGGACCGTGTTTTCATTAAAATATGCCTCTCGCTTTATGTTTTTTGGCGGGATTGTGACAGGGCGCGAAGAGTGTGTGAAACCTGTTTCGCATGCCGAAAAGCTGTGGAATGTTAACTTTTTCTGTGGAATACCCGGGTATGCAATTCCACAGGTTGTGGAAAACCCTGCGGAAAACCCGCGTTTTTCTCAACTTTTGCACTGCTTTTCGGAGCTTCCGCCCTTTTCCGCCTGTTGATTGCCGTCGGTATTATTCATCCCGAGGCGAATTTTATGCATGGTCATTTTAACACATTTCGGGTTGCAAGTCAACACAAAGAGCGGGCAATGCGCAATTCTTTGTAAATTGCAAGAATAATTGCCCAAGGTTTTAAAGAAGTTAACAGTTACAAAAAGGCTGCCAATTGGTAAGCGGATTTATATCCAAGAATTTTGCGAGGATAGTTATTCACCCAGTCTTC
>Ga0123335_1002557_pt1 | contig 26886 bp, 23 predicted proteins | sample BiotimSIPDNA_2_FD_89707 | JGI IMG/M metagenome (GOLD analysis project Ga0123335, IMG submission 89707) | Anaerobic biogas reactor microbial communites from Washington, USA - Biogas_R2 time_0 SIP DNA | ecosystem: Engineered > Bioreactor > Anaerobic > Unclassified | place: Washington, USA...
ACGAGTTTGTGGAAGGTGGACATCCACAGTGCGCAGTGAATCCAAGAACGTCATATGAAGATGAGTTTTCTCAGGAGATACCCAAGGCCGATAAGAGCAAGAAGGTGGCAGTCATTGGTGGCGGGCCCGCAGGAATTACGGCCGCTTCAGTGTTACTCCAAAGGGGACATAAAGTCGATTTATATGAAAAGAGCACTAGGCTGGGCGGAAACCTCATTGCAGGCAGTATTGCAAAAATAAAATACGAGATCAAGAACTACCTTAAATTCCTTGAAAAAACGGTAGAAGAGCTAGAAAAGAATTCCAATTTTAAACTCTTGCTAGGAACTGAAGGAAGCTTGGAGACATTGAAACAAGGCGGATATGATGTAATCATTACGGCTACAGGTACTTCCCCAGTTAGACCGGGGTCAATTGAGGGTATCAATGGGGAAAATGTTGTTGCCGCTATTGACCTCCTTCAAAATCCATCTCTTGCAGAAGGAAAGAAAAAGATTGTTGTCATTGGAGGGGGAGTAGTTGGTGCAGAGACAGCATACTGGCTTACCTTTGAGTATGACAAGGAAGTTAAAGTAGTTGAGATGGATAAGTACATAATGAATCATACCTGCACAGCTAACAGAGGACACATAATACATTATCTTGAAGAAGCCGGAGTTGAGCTGCTAAATTGTACAAAGTTAGTAAAGATAGTGGGTAATAAGGTTGTGGTTTCTCAAAATAAGCATAAAAACGTTCCTAACCCATACAATACCTGGGCCCCAATTCTTCCGGAGAATGTCGAAAATCCAATGGATCTTTTGAGAAAAATTAAGGATGAAAGCGTTGAAAGAGAATTGGACGCCGATCTAGTGGTTTTGGCCATGGGAGTGCGCAGTTCAAACAAACTATTCTTCGACTGTGTAGCAAATAATGTAGCGCCCGAAGTATACAACGTAGGGGATAGTTTCAAAGGTGCAAAGATATTTGAGGCTACAAGGTCTGCATATAGAAAAGCAAGATCTATTTAACCTCGCATAACCTAAAATACTTCCTAATAAAATACCTCCGAAGAATTTTTTCGGAGGTAAATTTTTTCAATATTCCAAGATATATTTGAAAAACGTCCACCAGGGTTTCTATGCTTTACTCAAATATTGAATCTCAAGTTTAGGATATGATATAATCCCTTTTATTTTCGTCCGAATTATAGTATAATATGGACGATAAGAGAAAAATATGGACGAAAAAGGAAGAAATAATAATGCGCGAATTTGATTACAGCAAGCTTGCTAGGCAAAAATGGGATGGGGAGATAGTTTCATATATTGCTAAAATTAATGAGTGTAAGGGCAGAGAGGATCTATATTCCCGTGAGAAACCAGTTGAACTAGAAAGACTTACTACTATTGCTAAAATTCAAAGTGTTGAAGCCTCTAATAGGATAGAGGGCATTGTGACTACTAGTACAAGAATCAAACAACTAATGGAGGAAAAAGTTGCACCACTAACCAGGGATGAGAAAGAGATTATTGGCTATAGAGATGTTCTGAAAACTATACATGAAAGCTATGAGTATATTCCAATTAGTCCGAGTTATATCCTGCAAATGCATAGGGATTTATTAAAACATAGCGATAAGAGTTTTGGGGGGCAATATAAAAACACGCAAAACTACATTAACGAAATAAAACCGGATGGATCTGTCTTGACAAGATTTACTCCCTTGAAGCCTTATGAAACTGAAAATGCAATAATTGCTATTTGTGAGAGTTATACCAGAACTATTGAGCAGGAACTTGTTGATCCATTGCTACTAATCCCCACATTTATATGTGACTTCTTGTGCATACACCCATTTAATGATGGTAATGGAAGACTAAGTAGATTATTGACTCTACTTTTGCTTTACAAAAACGGGTTTTCAGTTGGGAAATATATAAGCATTGAAAAAATGATAGAAAAGACCAAAGACGAATATTATGCCACACTTCATCAGGCAGACAAAGGATGGCACAGTGAAGAAAACGATTCAACACCATTTATTAAATATATGCTTCAAATAATACTGGCTTGTTATAGGGAGTTTGAAGAAAGAGTTAGTATGATAAACGAGCAAGGTTATAAGAGTACGGTATACGATGTAGTAAAAAAATATGTGACTGGCAGTATCGGGAAGTTTACTGCCGCCGAGGTTATTAGAGCATGCCCGATTGGAGGACGAACTGCAATTTTAGATTCTCTCAAAAAATTGAGTGCAGAACAAATTATTGTTAAAAAAGGCTCAGGTAGAGCCACCTTCTATATCAGATACGATGCTATAAAGTAATTTATCGTCCACAACCGACCAATAATCGTCCGAATTATATATATAAACGGACGATAACCAATTAAAACAAGAATATTTTGGTTGTATTTGAATAACCCAAGCATTCGAATCTTTTTTAATAATCAGTGGTGAGAATAGGAAAAAATTGTGATAAAATAGAAAGATAGAGATGGAGAGATAACATGGAAAAAATATTTAATGAAACATATTTAACTGAAATTGGGAAAATAGCAATTTATGCAACAGAAAGCAAGATTGTTAAGATCGAATACGTTGACAATGTTGTTAATACAAATAACGGAAGCAAGCTTACAGATAAAGCTGCTTTTGAAATAAATGACTTTGTCCATGGAAAGATAAAATCTTTTTCTGTCCCTTATGAAGCTAAAGGAACGGATTTTCAGAAAAAAGTTTGGAACGCTTTACTGCAGATTCCATATGGAAAAACGAAGACTTACTCCCAAATCGCATCTGAGATAGGGTCTCCGAAGGGTGCAAGGGCAGTTGGAAACGCATGTAATCAAAATCCCCTCCCCATAATAATTCCCTGCCACAGAGCTATTCATAAGGATGGAAGTCTTGGTGGTTATGCATCTGGAGTAGATAAGAAGAAGTATTTATTATTGATTGAAGGAAATAAACTTTCCGCGGGGACTTGTTTCTGTGACTAATAATCCAGTGGTTCATTCCGTTAGGTGTAAAATTTTTTAAAAAGGAGATTGGTAATGAAAAGTTGGGCAAATAAGGAAAATTGTGGCATCCCAGTAGGGAAAGGGCTTCTCGAAGACCAAACATTTTTAGGGAATATTTTCATATTTGACGATCAGATTAAATTCAAGCAATCAAACATGCTTCCCTATCCGGGAATTACCGAAATTAACAATATCATTTATGATGAAAAATACCCGGACTATTGTCAGTTAGATGTACTTTTTAATGAAAGTAAAAAAGGAAGATTTACTGAGGGAAAGTATCCTGTTCTCTTGAATATTCACGGAGGTGGGTGGATTGTAGGGGATAAGAGTTATAGAAGGGGATATTGCATGATGTTTGCTCACGAAGGATTCTTTGTAGTGAACATAAATTACTGTTTTGGCCCAAAATATAAGTTCCCAGTTAATGTTCAGAATGTGTCGCGTGCGATAGAGTGGATATACGAAAATAAAGATAAATACAATCTTGACCTTGAGAATGTATCGGTATGCGGAGATAGCGCCGGAGGCCATCTTTCGGGTATGGCACTTGCTTGTCAACAAAATAAGGAACTAAGAGACAAACTCTCAGTTCCCGAGCCAAAAGTAACCATAAATAAGGCAATTCTTCATTCTTCAGTTTTGTATTTTGACAGACCGATTTTTTATTTCCCAATAATGAGTACAATGGTAAAGAGTTTAACTGGAGTTATGAGAAGAAAGGATTACTCAGCTTATGAATTCGCAAAGGAAGTTAGTCCCGCAAACTATATAGATAAAGATTATCCGGAAATTATGATAGCGACCGGCAGGACAGATTTTTTTACAAAATTCCAGAATAAGGATTTAGTTAAGAAGTTGGACGAAGTGGGAGCCAAATACCGCTATCGTCATTTTAAGACCTTTCTCAACAGCTTTCACTGCTTCCATCTTAAACCCTGGATGAACGGAGCCAATAGGGCGTGTCTCGAATGCGTAAAGTTTTTAATGGAAGACTTGGTAAAAGACAAGTCCGAGCTTGATTTGGTATTGAGTTATAAAGAGTTCAAAAAGCAACTAAAAAAATAAATCATATATCTCAAACTTAAAAGCATTATCTTAGAATTGCCCAAGAATTCCATGGGCAATTTTCTTTTCTTTTTCCTGTATAAGGTTTACATATATCCATTATATAAGTATAATTAGACCATAGATTTTGGATAAGGGAAAGATGAACCAAACAGAGAAATTAAAAATTAATTGGAATCCTAGCGACGAGGAAATTAAGGAACGTAAAGAGGAATATAATTCGCTAGAGCTTGTTTACTATACTCCGCTTGAGGAATTACTGAATGCAATAACCCATGGAGCGGGGATTTTTCTTGGGATAATCGCACTTATTTTTACTCTTTCTAAAGCAACTACTGCAAGTGGTGTAGTACTTGGAATCTTAATATGTTTAGGTTTCATAATCCTTTATGCGACTTCAGCTACCTATCATGCGATAAAAAACACTGATTTGAAAAGAAAAATCAGGAAATTTGATCACGCAAGTGTCATATTAGTTGTTATTTCCTGTGGTGCTGCAGTGGTTATGGCGACCCCTCCAAGCACAGTTAATTATATAATTTTGGGTTTGTGTTATGGGCTGGCCGCGGTTAACTATATTGGGTGTATCGTTAATTTTAAAACTTTTAGAATTGTTGCTTTGATAAACGACTTCGTTGCAGGAGCATTCCTTGTAATAGCTTATTTGGTAAGCAAGGATTTTATCCCTTTTGATGCCAAAATGTGGTATTTAGCAGGCGTAATTTTTTGTCTTATAGGTGCTATTTTTTATAAAATAGGGAAGAAATATACCCATACAGTATTTCACGTACTCACTTTTGTTGGGCCCGCATGTTGCATCGCAGCAACATACATTATGTTGTAATATAGCTATTTTTCTGTAAGCCAATTTTGACTTTTGTTAAAGTATTTTCTTGGTTAAAACCCAAAGCCTTTATGTAAAAAAACGAACACCATAGATTTCTTAAAGCAGGATTTATATACATTTGTATTGGGAAGTTCCAGGAAATTTTCAAAGCAAGTTTTACATACATTTCTATTGGGAACTTCCATGATTTTTTTATATGTTTGACACCCATATCACCCTAATATATAATTACTAGTATGCGCGCGAGAAGCGTAAACATAGAACAGAAAGGCGGAATATGAAAACATTAGCAAAGAAGTTATCTATCGGAGTAGTGATTGTATCATTATTAATCCTATCTTTTATCGTTTTTATGCAGGGAGTTGATCAAATAGCATATGCAGCCCCTATTGAAGTAAGCGGAACAATAAGATACTCCGCAAGTTCTACAGTGAGATACACCTCTCTTCCCCAACCTTTATCTACCGGTTATACAGCAACCTATGCAGTCGGTGCTTCTAGTTATAACCTCATTGAAGGAAGTAACTTTGTGTATTCTGATGGAAGCACGTGGCAATTTAAGGAGGCGGATGGCACAGAGTATACCGAGCTAGATACGGAAGTCAATAATTTTGTGCTTTCGGGAACTTACAAAAGACAAGTTAGGATATATGACAGGACGGATTATACCCCAAAAGAAGGGGAAGATACCTTTTTCGAATATACTATTTCAAAGAATGATCCAGCAAGTGCGGTGGCATCAACATACAGGGCATCTGTTGGAATGTCCCTTCAGGAGGTTATTCTCCCTCTAGGCTGGGCAATTAATACTCTGCCATCAGGATATACACTTGGTGGGAGGCTTGAAACTGCTGCGACTGTTGCGGGAGTAATATTGAAGTTTACAGCACCAGCTGGCACAGAAGATAACTTTTTAGATCTCAACCCTGTGGATAAGACTATTAGCGTAGAAGTTCTTGCAAAACCGGAAATAATTTTTAAAGGGGCAGGCGCCTCTCAAGTAACTATGCAAAGTAGTTTAATAACCTATACCTCGGAAACCAACAAGTATTCCGGATCAGTTGTAGTAAATACTTTTACCAACACAGGATATAATTTCAGAAGCTTTATAATCGAAGGGGATGCAAGTGGAAAGGAATATTCCAATGAGACAAATGCTCCTGAAGAATATAACAGGACTTTTGATCTTGACCCGGTCGCCAAAGTCATCTTTATTGCCCAGTGGGATCCAAAAGATGATACGAAGTATAAAATAGAACATTATAGACAGGGACTTAGTGACCCTAACTCATATCAAAAGAGGGATATCGATACTCAGACACATGAGGGAACTACCGATGCAACAGTTACTATTGATATAAATGATCCCGAAGAGCCTAGACTATGGAAAATGGACGGATTTACGTTCAACAAGGAAAAGACAGAAACTGAGGATAATTATTCAGGAACGATTAAAGCAAATGGCAGCTTAATTTTGAAATTGTATTATAGCCGGGATAGCTATGGTGTTTTATATAGCAAGGGGGAGGATATCCTTGTTCAAGGAGAAGCACCCGTTGACAGTACTGAATATAAATTTGAGCAAAGATTTTCTCTTCAAACAGGGGAAGGAATTAGTAAACCCGGGTACTTTTTTGTGGGTTGGACCGATGGAAAAACAAAGACTGGAGACGATTTAAAGGTCTTTTCTACATCAAATAAATACACTATGATAGCTCCCACCGACGAAGGGGGTGCAAAATTAGACACCTTGACCCTTACAGCTAAATTCTCTCCTAACACAAATACCAAATATAAGGTTAAACATATTCTTGCTCTGGATGATTCCCTATTGAGGGAAGAGACTCTTGAGGGAACTACCGATTCGACGGTATATGCCCTAGCAGTTGTTCCAGGGTACAAGAAACTGGCGGGATATGCAACTCAACACTCTAAGGAGTACCTTGAAAGTGGAGTTATTTCCTCAGATGAGAGCCTGGTGCTCGGAGTTTATTACGAAATAGTAGATTACACAGTTAGTTTTACCTTGGGTGGGACAAATCTTCTTGACCCAGAAACCTTAAATATTAATGATCAGCTTACTCTTCCGGAAGGCCCGGCAAAAGAGGGCTATACCTTTGAAGGCTGGAAAATCAATGGCATTACTTTCCAACCAGGGGATTCTATTACAATTCTTGGTTCAGTAAAAGCAGAGGCAATATATACTTCTTCTACTATCCTTCCAGGAGAGACCGAAAATACAAACAACAATATATACAATGTAATTCGCGAAAATGAAGGGCTTTCGGGAGGAGCAATAGCAGGCATCTCGATAGCGGGTGCAGTGGTACTTGGCGCTAGCGTATTTTCTATTATCTGGTTCGGCATTAAGAAAAAAACTTTTAAGGATATGATAATTAAAAGGAAAAAGACTACAAAGAAAGTTTTGGATGCTCCCATAAGAAAGAAATAATCTAGTACTTTATTATCAAAAGCTAAAAGTAATTTGAACACATAAAATATCCCTAAAAAAAGGGATATTTTTTATGTCTGCATTTTAACTATAATCAGTTGTTGTATACAAGTGACCAAAGATTAACTTCGATTTTAAGGTAAATACGAATGTCTTGTATACAAGATGTATAAAAAGTGAATCTTGCTGTATTGACTTATATATATCGAAAAGGATACAATATTTATACTGGTCTTTTGGAGGGAAAATTGGTTCTTAACACTAAAGAGTTAATATATTCAGAGCTATTGTCGGAGATTGTGAAGCTGAAGATTAAACCGGGCGAGTTCATAAAAGAAAATGATTTAAGCCTAAGGTTTAAAATTTCTCGCACCCCACTAAGAGAGATACTCAAGAGACTTGAGGCCGAGGGCTATTTGACAGTTTTGCCAAGACATGGAACAAAAGTTACTTTAATAGACCCGATCTCAGTTAGACAAATGTTAGAAATGAGGATACAACTGGAAACTAAGGTTCAAAAGGATCTCATTTTCAATTTAACTCTAAAAGATATTGAAACTCTGGGTGAGTGTTTAAAGAGTCAGGAAACGGCGTTGACTGATAAAGATATTGAATTATTTTGGGAACTTGATAACCAGTTTCACGAAAGACTGTTTTCTTTGGCAGGGAAATCACTGTGGTGGGATATTATAAGAAAGTACGAGGCTCATTATATGCGATACAGAAGGCTGGCTATGGCAGATGACAATAACTTTGAACTGTTATATATACACCATAAAAATATTTTGAAGAGTATAACAGAAAGGAAAATAGAGGAAATAGAACCACAGCTTCTTTCACATGTTGGTTTTTGTACCGAGAAAATGCCGGTACTATTATATAAATATCCCGAATACTTTAAAAAATAATATATATGTTGAGGAAAATATGCAAAACATCGATTTTTTAAAAAAACTTAAAGAAGAAAAATTAGTAGTAGTAGTGAGAGGAAAAAGTCTCGAAGAAGCAATTGAAACTGCCGAAGCTTGCATTCAGGGTGGAGTGAAATTTATTGAAATTACATTTACAGTACCAGGCGCTTCAAAAATTATTAACATTCTATCGAGAAAATACAATGGCCAGGACATATATATTGGAGCAGGGACTGTCCTTGAAATTGAAGTAGCTAAGGAAGCTTTGGAAAATGGAGCAGAATATATTGTCAGCCCTGACTTTAACCCTTATCTGTCAGAATATTGTAAAAAGGGAAATATTGCATACACACCCGGTGTGTTTTCTCCTTCAGAAGTTGCATCTGCAATGAGAGGGGGATGCCAGGTACTGAAGTTATTTCCTGGAGATATTGCGAAACCTCAAGGGCTAAAAGCTTTGAGGGGGCCCTTCCCGAATGCATCATTTATGGTAACTGGGGGAGTATCCTACGAAAATATGAAGGAATGGTTTGATGCAGGAGCGACAGCCATCGGGGCAGGCTCAAACTTGACAATAAAAGCAAAAAATGGAGACTTTAACGGGGTAAGGGAAGACGCAAAGATGTGGGTAAACAGAATTAAGGAAATATTTATGTCATGAGGTTTACCTCTACTTTAAAACCTGGTTGAGAAAATATATTATGACTCAAAATATTGGAGGGAGATATGAGTAAAATATTAACAGTTGGCGAAATAATGATGAGATTGCAGCCTGAGGGATACAAAAGATTAGTCCAGGCTGATAAGTTTGACGTCTGTTTTGGCGGTGCGGAAGCAAATGTAGCTGTTTCACTAGCTTCTCTTGGGCTGGATGCTTCCTTTTTATCCAAACTTCCCGATAATCTTATAGGTGATTCAGCCATTAAAAGCTTAAGATCCTTTGGAGTGGATACTTCTAATATTCCAAGAGGAGGGGAAAGGCTGGGAATATATTTTTGTGAGAAGGGTGCTGCTCAGAGGGGGAGTGTGGTTGTATACGACAGGAGGTATTCTTCTTTTTCGGATATTGATGTTAAAGAGATTGATTTAGAAAAAACATTTACGGATGTATATTGGTTGCATTTTACGGGAATAACTCCCGCGTTATCAGAAAAAACTGAGAAGTTTATCACAACTCTGCTGAAACAGGCAAAAGAGATGGGGATCAAAGTATCTTGTGATTTGAATTACAGAAAAAAACTCTGGTCAAGAGAAAAAGCCGGGAAAGTGATGACTTCTCTTATGCAATATGTGGATGTTCTGATTTCAAATGAAGAGGATTGTAAAGATGTGTTTGGTATCGAAGCAAAAGGATCAAGTATTGAAAAGGGAGAGTTATCAAAACAAGGGTATTCAGAAATAGCCTCGGAAATAATCAAAAAATTCGGTGTAAAAGCAGTTGCATTTTCGCTTAGAGAAAGCATATCGGCTTCCATAAACGGTTGGAGTGGAATTCTCTGTACCGAAGAAGGTTCTTTTCCTTCGAAAAAATACAACATTAATATAGTAGATAGAATTGGAGGAGGGGATAGCTTTGCTGCTGGTATTATTTACGGGCTGATAAAGGATTTCTCCTACCAAAAAACCATCGAATTTGCAGTAGCTGCCTCAGCCTTAAAACAAACCATCGAGGGAGATTTTAACCTGGTATCCTTGAAGGAAATTGAAGATCTTGCCTTAGGGACAGGATCAGGAAGGGTTAGTAGATAAAATAATTATTCGGCATACTTGAGTTCGGCTTAGGAAGGGTTAGTATATAAAATAATTATTCGAAATACAGGGAGTTCGGTTTAGAAAGGGTTAAATAAATTTTAGTAAAGTATTTAAAAAATCCGAAGAAGGATATAAAAGGAATACATGTTAAGAGAAAATAATAAAGAAATCAGAGAAAAACTCTTTAATGAAATTAAAGATCTTCCGATAATTGACTATCATTGTCATTTAAGCCCTAAGGAGATTTATCTTGACGAACCTTTTTCTGATATAGGCGATCTCTGGCTTTCCTACGACCACTATAAGTGGAGATTGATGAGAAGTGCGGGGGTAGATGAAAAATATATTACCGGGAAAGAAACGACTACTAAAGAAAAATATACGGAATTTGCGCGAGTTTTGGCCAGGGCTTTTGGGAACCCAGTAAAAGAGTGGGTCAAGATGGAATTGAAAACATATTTTTCCATAGACACTCCCTTGAACGAAAAGACAGCGGATGATATTTGGGAAAAGACCAGCCAGATAATTAAGGAAAATGAGCTCTCCCCCAGAAAGCTTATTAAACAATCTGGAGTAGAATATATTGCTACAACAGACGATGTATTAGATGACCTGGAGTATCATGAAAAACTAAAAGACTACGAGGTAAAAGTAGCCCCCACCTTCAGGACAGATAAGTTATTAGAGTTTAAGGATGTGACTTACATAAGTCTTCTTGCAAATAAGACAAAAATAAAAATGAGGGGAATAGAATCCTTTGAAAAAGCAGTTAAAATGAGAATGGATTATTTTATAGCTCACGATTGTAAGTTTTCAGACATTGGTATAGAGGATTTCCCAACCAAGATTGCTTCGAGAGAGGAGGCTGACCTTTTAATAAAAGATTTTTTAGATAAAGATGCCCTTTCAAAGGAAGATAGAGAAAGACTCCAAGGATATATTTTCGTATTCTTAGGGAAGCTTTATGCTGAGAAAGGTATTATTATGCAACTTCATCTTTCTTCTCTTCGTAATCCAAATATGGAAATGTTTAACAAACTAGGAAGAGATACTGGTTTTGATTCGGTAGGAGAATGTGTCCCTGCAAGGGCACTATCATCAGTATTGAACAGAATTGGAGAGAAAAAACTTCCAAGGACAATAGTATATACCCTTAATCCAACAATGTATTACCAAATATTGACTTTGGCAGGCTCATTCCCACAAGTAATTCCTGGTATGGCATGGTGGTTTAATGATCATGAAAGAGGAATTTTCGAGTTTCTTGAAAAGGCATCAGAACTCGGACACATTAATGGGTTAATAGGAATGCTAACAGATAGCAGAAGTTTTTTAAGCTATGTAAGACACACTTATTTCCGAGAAATATTGTGTGATTTTCTCTCTCAGTTTTATGATGGAAACAACTACTCTGAACTCCTGGAAGTAGCAAAAAATCTGGCATATCTTAATGCGAAAAAACTTCTAAAAAAAAGGGAACGCATGTCCGTTAAAAAGTATATGGGAATTAGAAGTCAAAAAGTAAATGGCCTATAGAATTGCAAATTTGTTACCTGAAGAAAAGTAGGGTTAGGGATAATTATTAAATAATACAGGGAAAAACAGTTTAAGGAGAATAACATGAAGATTACATTCAGATGGTATGGAAAGGGAGATAGTGTAACTCTTGATAAGATCAGGCAGATACCCTTTGTCAGAGGGGTCGTAAGTGCTGTATACGACACGCCCCCCGGAAGTGTTTGGAAGGAAGAAAGTATAAAGGAACTGGTTGAAAGCGCACATGAAAAGGGCTTGGAATGTGAAGTCATTGAGAGCGTCCCCGTCCATGAGGATATAAAATTAGGTCTTCCATCTGCAAAACAATACATTGAAAATTACAAAGAAAATATAAGAAGATTAGCAAAATACGGAGTCAAATGTATCTGTTATAACTTCATGCCTGTTTTTGATTGGCTGAGAAGCGATCTAGAAAAGGAGAAAAAAGATGGATCTAATGCTTTATCATATTCCCACGATAAGGTTTTAGCCATGGACCCTTTAAAATCAGAGCTTAGTTTGCCGGGGTGGGATAGTAGTTACTCAAGAGAGGGACTAAGAGCTCTTTTGACCCAATATAAAGATGTTGGCCCGGAAGACCTATGGAAGAACTTGACAGTATTTTTAAAGGAAATAATTCCCGTAGCGGAGGAGTGCGGAGTGAAGATGGCTATTCACCCGGATGATCCTCCATGGTCTATATTTGGCTTACCTAGGATTATTACAGACTACGATAATATCAAGAGATTTTTGAGCGTGGTGGATAGTCCCTCCAACGGGATTACTCTCTGCACGGGATCTCTGGGAGTTGCTAGCGAAAACGATTTGATTAAGATAATTAAAATGGCAAAAGGAAGAGTACATTTCGTACACATAAGAAATGTAAAGAGATCGGGGGAAAGAGACTTTGAAGAAACGGCTCATCCCTCAGAATACGGAAGCATAGATATTTTTGAAATTGTTAAGGCCCTTTATGAAACTGGCTTTGATGGATATGTAAGGCCGGATCATGGGAGAATGATTTGGGGTGAAAAGGGAAGATACGGCTATGGACTATATGACAGGGCTCTTGGCGCAGTATACATTGGAGGTCTCTTCGAGGCAGTAGAAAAGTATTCAAAGAAACAATAATCTAAGCTCGTTAAGGATTTAGCGGGGAAGCGATTAATAAAGACAAATAAGTCAGAATTTCTCAATAATATAAATAAAGAGTTCCAAACAATTATATGCGGGAACCTAAAAAGGAGGATGATATGAATAGAGTTGTAGTTATTACCGGAGCAGGAGGAGTACTTTGTGGAGTAATAGCAGAACACTTCGCTAAGCTTAAAGATAAAGTTGCCCTGCTGGATATTAATTTAGATGCAGTTGAAGCACTCGCAAAAAAGCTTAATGAAAAAGGATATACAGCCCGAGGCTACAAGGCAAATGTATTGGAAAAACAGAGCCTTACTGAAGCTAGGGATAAGGTTGTTAAAGACTTTGGAAACTGTGATATATTGATTAACGGAGCTGGAGGAAATAATGCAAAAGCAACTACCGATATTGAGTTCCATGGCGAAAATGGGGTAAAGGATTTCTTTGCTCTAGAACAATCGGGAGTTGATTTTGTTTTCAATCTTAATTTTATGGGTGCATTTTTAACCACCCAGGTTTTTGCCGAAGAAATGGCGAAGAAGAAGGGCAGTTGCATAATTAATATTTCTTCCATGAATGCATTTACCCCCCTTACAAAGATTCCGGCATACTCTGCAGCAAAGTCGGCAGTTTCGAATTTTACTCAGTGGTTAGCAGTGTATTTTGCGAAAGTGGGAATGAGGGTAAACGCAATTGCTCCTGGTTTTTTCTCTACAAATCAAAACAAGACTTTGCTTTACAAAGAAGATGGTTCTTTAACCGACCGCTCTAAGAAGATTCTCAGTAATACGCCCATGGGAAGATTTGGCGAACCAGAGGAACTTTTAGGAACGATTGAGTGGCTTACGGACAACGATGCAAGTGGCTTTGTGACAGGAATTGTCGTGCCAATAGATGGAGGATTTAGCGCATACTCAGGGGTGTAGAATTAATTGTAGATAGCGACTATTTAAAAAATCTTGGTCTTTGAAAATCAGGGGTAGAAATAATTATTGATAATAACGTAATAAAAAATCTTGGTCTTTGATAATCATGGTATATGTGCGCATACGCGAATATATGATAAAATATACTAGTATAGGAGTTTTATGAAAGTAAAAGTAGCAGTTATTGGTGTCGGAAGAATGGGAACCATCCATGCGAGAAACCTTAAGCTTGGACATATAAAAGGTGCCACGCTTGCTTGTATTTGCGACATAAAAGAGGAAGCGATTTCAAAGTTTACTAAAAAGTACGGTAAGATTACATCATACGATAATTACAAACAAATGTTGGATAACGAAAGTATTGATGCGGTAATAGTCTCTACCGAGCATTATTTTCATGGGGATATAGTTAAGTACTGTATTGGGAAAGGAAAACATGTTCTTTCAGAAAAGCCTATGACAGTTACTGCTGAGGAAGCCAGATCAGTTATAGAAGAAGCAAATAAACATCCTGAGTTGACTCTAGCTGTTATGTGGAATCAAAGGACCAACACCGTTCATAAAAGGGCTCGTGATTTGGTAAGAGATGGTAAGATAGGAAAGATCAAAAGAATTAACTATATCGTTGCTGATTGGTATCGCTCTCAAGCATATTACAATCAAGGAGGTTGGAGAGCTTGTCTTTGGGGCGAGGGAGGCGGAACATTAATAAATCAATGCGTCCATCAGTTGGATCTTTTGCAGTGGATTGTAGGCCTTCCAAAAGCTGTTGAAGCAAAGATGTTTACCAAGGGCAGAAACATTACCGTTGAAAATGACGTTATAGCACTGTTTGAATACCCCGAAGATGTGTATTGTTCATTTTCAGCAAATACTCATGAGTTAAGGGGAGCAAACAGATTAGAAATTTCTGGCGAAAAAGGAAGAATTGTCATCGAGAATCGCAGAATGAAGGTATACACCTTTAAAAAATGTGAGAGTGAAGTTAATTCGGAAACAAAGTCAGGTTACGGATTTGTCACAAGAAAAACAAGGCGATGTGGATATAATATTAGGTTTGCATTAAGATTAGCGAGAGATTTCGGGGAACAGGCGGCTATTATTAGGAATTTTGTAAACACTATTAAAGGCACAGAATCATTAATTTCTCCTCTTTGGGAGGGTTTGCCGGCTGTTGAGATGGTCAATGCGATTTATCTCTCGGCTTGGGAAAATAGAAAAACAGAAATTCCAGTGGATGGCGTATATTATGAGAAGATTTTAAAAGAGAAAATTGCTCAGGAGAAGGATTATCTGGGCATAAAGTGAGGAGGTAAAAAATGGTTAGAATTAGTGGATTTACAGATGAGTACTCTTCGGATTTGTCTTTACAAATAGAAATATGTAAAGAACTCGGTATGAAGTATATGTGCCCAAGAAGCGTGAATGGAAAGAGTATAGCGGATTATTCATATGAAGAATTTATGGATAAGGTTAAGCCGGTGCTTGACAAAGAGGGAATAAAGTTTTCTAGTATAGGTTCACCAATCGGAAAAATTGGGTTATACAATGAAGATGCATACAAGGAACAGCTGAAGAAGTTGGAAACATTAGTAAAAATTGCTCAGGCAATGGAATGCAAATATATACGAGTATTTTCTTTCTTTGTGGACCAAAGAGATAATTATGCAGGATACACCCCCGAGGTTATCAGAAAGATGAAAGGATTTCTTGAAAAAGTTGAGGGGACAGATGTAATTCTTATCCATGAAAATGAAAAGAAAATTTACGGGGATGTCCCTGAAAGGGCAATTGAAATATATGAAGGTGTAAATCACCCCAATTTAAAGCTATGTTATGATGCTTCTAATTACATACAATGCAATGTGGATCCATACGACGCATATTTAAAAACTAGGGATTATACAGTATATTATCATATGAAAGATTGCCTTGATGGAGTTGAAGTTCCACTAGGACTTGGACAAGGCAGAATTGAAGACATTCTTAAAGACCTTAGAGAAAGGGAATATAACGGCTTTTTAACAATGGAACCCCATACCTGGAAATATGCACTTTTGAAGAAGGCTTTTTATCTTTGCCCTCTTTTTAGTCTGGCAATCAAGAATAGTTACAGGGTTTTTAAGTATGTAGACAAAACCATGAATATAAAAAGCATGCAAAAAGTATCCAGAAAGGATGTTTTTGTTTGGCAATATAGCCAGCTGGATGCGTTAATGGATAAAGTAGGAATGAACAAGGATTAATTAACAGGGTTATATTTTTATCGTTAACCCTAATCAAATAATACGGAGGATTAAGATGGCAAAATTAAGATACGGTATAATTGGTATTGGAAAAATGGGACACTCACATGCAAAGAAAATTAACAAGGGCATGGATAAAAATTCTGTTCTGGTAGCTGTTGCTGATATTTCAGAAGAGAGAAGAAGTTGGGCAGAGAAGAATTTAAAAAATGTAAAAATATTCTCAAACGCTGATGATTTGATTTCCTGTTCTGATGTGGATGCAGTAATAGTAGCGACCCCTCACTATTTCCACCCCGAATATGGTATTAAAGCGCTTAAAGCAGGTAAGCATGTGCTTATAGAAAAACCAGCAGGAGTTTTTACGAAAGCCGTAAAAGAACTGAATGAACTAGCAAAAGAGAAAAAAGATCTTACCTTTGGAATAATGTATAACCAAAGAACTGATCCGATGTACCGTGAGGCAAAAAAGATCATTGAAAGCGGTCAATTAGGGAAGATAAAGAGAATTAATTGGGTTATAACCAATTGGTATCGTCCACAAGCATATTATGATCAAGGTGGATGGAGAGGAACATGGGAAGGAGAAGGCGGAGGTGTCCTAATTAATCAGTGCCCTCACCAACTGGATCTTTTCCAATGGCTTGCCGGGATGCCCAAGAAAGTTTATGGATTTGCGAAAGTCGGAGTTGAAAGAAACATTAATGTCGAGAACGATGTAACATTTTATACAGAATACGAAGACGGGGGAAGCGGAGTCTTTGTAACAAGCACTCATGATTCTCCTGGAACCAACAGATTAGAGATATCCGGTGATGGCGGACAAATTATCGTTGAATGGAAAGGACTGCTCTCTGAGAAGTTTACTTTTATAAAACTTAAGACCAAGGAAAGCGAATTCAACAAGAATAATAAGAAATTTATGCCTATTATTCCTTATACAAAGAAAACAAAGAGGATATCCACGTTGTCAAATGCTGTTAGAATGGGACTAATAGGGCAACACATAAATATTATCCGAAACTTTTCAAAATCTGTTCTGTTTGGAGAAAAACTTATAGCTCCCGGTCTTGACGGGATTAATGGACTAACTCTATCAAATGCAGTGTATCAATCAAGTTGGCAAGGAAAGGAAATCACCCTTCCAATAGACGAGGATCAGTTCATAAATGAGCTGGAAAAGAGAAAATCAGAGGAAAAAGTATACAATAAGAAGGCCTAGTATTCTGACCTTTTCAAACTCAGTCTATTCAATTGTTTGAGATTCTATAAATAATAAATAAAGAATTGAGGTAATATCATGGGAAAAATAAAAGTAGGAGTCCAACTGTTCTCTCTAAGAGACTATTTGAAAAAACCTGAAGATGTTCCGGGTGTTTTTCAAAAGGTAAAATCAATGGGAGCTGAGGTTGTCCAGATATCTCATATGTGTGATATTGATAGCGTTGAGCTTGGAAAGATATCAAAAGATAATGAGCTCCCAATATGCATAACACATTCCTCGGTAGAAAGAATAAAAAACGACCTTCCAAGGCTTGCAGAAGAACATTTAAATTTCAACTGTAAAAACATGGGAATAGGAATGATGCCAGGAGAGTATCGTGGAAGTAATGATGGTATTAAAAAATTCATTGAGCTATTAAATATTGTATCTGAAAACCTTAAACCATATGGGATGACCATTGCATACCATAACCATAATTTTGAGTTTAAAAAACTCGGAGAAAAAACAATATACGATGTTATGATTGAGGAAACCCAAAAAGAAGTTCAGTTTATTCCGGACACCTTTTGGATCAAAGTTGGCGGTTACGATCCAAACGATTATATTAAAAAGTTATCAGGCAGAATTAACACCCTTCACCTTAAGGATTACTCGAAAATTTTTGGAGTACCCGTTTTTCGTGCTATAGGATTAGGAACGCTTGATTTTAAAGATATTATGGGAGAAGCTGAGGCTGCTAATGTAGAAAATGCTGTTATAGAATTAGACTTATCCCCCAACCCATATAAGAGCATTAGAAAGAGTTTAACTTATATGAAAAGTATATATTGATACTCAGAACAATCAAGAATAAATTAGTGAAGAGGAATTCATGTTATCGAAAGAGGAAATATACGAAGTTTTAAGACACACCGATCATACCTGCTTAAGACCGGATACGACCGAGAAGGATATTGATATACTAATTGAAGAGTCAATTAGATTCAATACTGCTAGTGTTTGTATCCCTCCTTCATTTGTTTCATATGCGAGGAGAAAAGCACCAACTCTTAATATCTGCACTGTAATAGGTTTCCCTCTGGGTTATTCTACAAAGGCTACAAAGATTGTAGAATCGGTTAATGCTTTAAATGAGGGCGCTAATGAAGTGGATATGGTTATAAACATTGGCGACCTAAAACAAAATAACTATGAAAAAATACTTGATGAAATATCTTCAATAAAAAAGGCAATAGGAAACAATGTTTTAAAAGTTATTGTTGAAACCTGTCTTTTAACCCCTTTTGAAATTCAAGAAATTACCAAGATAGTATCTTCATCAGGGGCAGATTATATAAAAACATCCACAGGATTCTCGAAAGAAGGCGCAAAGGATAGTGATATAGAGATATTCAAATCCAACAGATTTCCTGAGCTGAAGATAAAGGCCGCAGGTGGGATTCGCTCTTTAGAGAGAGCCAAAGAGTTTATAGATATGGGATGCGATAGGATAGGGGCAAGTAGTCTTGTGAAAGAAGCTATCTCTATGGGATTATAGGTAATTACTGATTATTTATAATATTTGGGAAAAACCACAAATGGAGGATTATTATGATACCGACTCCACACATTACAGCGAAAATAGGCGATTTTGCAGATACTGTTTTGATGCCGGGAGATCCACTAAGATCCAAGTTTATTGCCGATAATTATTTAGATAAAGCTGTTTTAGTAAACAATGTAAGAGGAATACAAGGATATACCGGGTTCTTTGAGGGTAAGCGTATTTCAGTAATGGCTTCCGGAATGGGGATGCCGTCTATAGGAATATATGCTTATGAACTCTTTAACTTCTATGACGTTAAAAATGTAATCAGGGTTGGCTCTTGCGGAGCAACCCATAACTCAGTTAAAGTAAGAGATTTGGTAATCGGGGACAAAGCCTATACAACCTCCAGTTTTGCTGAAAACTTTGGGTTGGAAAAGGATTTTATTGGAGAAGCTAGCCCATATCTTCTAAACCGCGCAAATAAAGTTTGTGAATCTCTAAACATTATTCCTAAAATAGGAAATGTTTTCTCTTCAGATGTTTTTTATGGGGAAGCAGCAAAAATTCCTTACTTTATAAAATATAATATTATAGCTGTTGAGATGGAAGGCGCAGCCCTTTATATGAACGCATATAAAGCAAATAAGAACGCTTTGTTAATCTGCACAGCTTCAGATAGCCTGGTGGATAAAAACGCCCCCAATTTAACAGCAGAGGAAAGAGAGAAATCTTTTGCCTCCATGTTTGAAGTTGCACTTAGAACTGCTGACTAATCATTGATGAGGAAATAAAAAATGGTTAAAGCAAGTGAAGAGGGAAAAAAGACCAATTTAAGAGTACACCTTATTATTCTTGATGGACTTGGTATTGGCGCATTACCAGACGCTTCTTTTTATAACGATATTAACCCTAATACCCTAAAATCATTATCCCAAAGTGTTAACTTAAGAATACCTAATCTAATAAACATGGGAATTTATAAAATTCCAGACATAAATATTCCTGCTACTCAAAATAAGGCGATTGCGGCATATGGAAAAGCTGCTGAGAGATCAAAGGGAAAGGATACTACCACTGGCCATTGGGAAATAACCGGACTAATTTCTGAGACACCTTTTCCTACCTATCCGTCAGGCTTTCCCAAAGCCATAATTGATTTATTTGAAAAACAAACCGAAAGAAAAGTTTTATGCAATCTTCCGTTTTCAGGTACTGCAGTAATTGAGGAGTATGGTTTATGCCATATGCAGACGGGAGATTTGATTGTATATACTTCTGCGGACAGTGTTTTTCAAATAGCCGCACATGAGGATGTAATTCCAGTTGAAGAACTATATAGATACTGTGAGATCGCAAGAAAGATTCTTGTAGGTACTCACGCTGTAGCGAGAGTAATTGCCCGACCATTTATTGGAATTCCCGGTAATTTTTCTCGAACTGCAAAAAGAAGGGATTTTTCCTTGAAGCCTCCTTCAGAAACTCTTTTAGATATCCTCAAGAGAGCAGGATATGATGTTATTGGTATAGGGAAAATTGAGGATATTTTTGTAGGGCAAGGGCTGACAAAATCGATTCATACTATATCGAATCAAGATGGCATGAAGAATGCTATGCAATATTTAGAAAAAGACTTTGCTGGATTAGTATTTACTAACTTAGTTGATTTCGATATGCTTTACGGCCATAGAAATGATGTAGAGGGGTATGCGAGGGCACTTTCGGAGTTTGATACTTGGTTGGGTTCATTTATTAGTAAAATGGAAAATGACGATATACTAATAATAACTGCTGATCATGGGTGTGACCCCAAAAGTCCCTCAACCGACCACTCTCGTGAATATGTTCCACTTCTATTTTTTGGAGATAAAATCAAAAAGGATTTCCCTCTTGGGATTATCCCTTCATTTTCATATATAGGGGCTACTATAGCAGACATTTTAAAAGTTAAGTATAGCTTATCCGGGGTTAGTCTTCTTCCTTTAATAAAAAGAATATAATTTTTCTCACGTTACAAGAAAAATCCAATGACTTAATTTGAAATATATATATCTAGGTGATCTTAATAAGATTCTTTTATTCTTCAATCATTTCTTTGTATTTTTGCATTACTCTGACTGAAGCAAGCGCAAGGTCTTGTTTTGCTCTGTGTCTAATCTCTTTAAAGGGTTTTCCGGTAAGATCAGTGCTTTCCGCGATAATTACCCCATGTTCTTTTAATATATCAGGGGTAACTTCTGAAGTAACAGATCCGGCAATAATTATTAGTGGGATTTGGTGAGTAATGGCTTTTTGAGACATCCCATCGATTACTTTTCCCATAAAGCTTTGTCTATCAAGCCTTCCTTCTCCAGTAATAAGAAGGTTTGCATCAGCAGTTTTTCTATCAAACTCGGCTATTTCCATCATTAGTTGAATTCCACTTACGAGTTTTCCTTTTAAAAATGCAAGAACCGCAAGGCCTAATCCTCCGGCTGCGCCTCCACCTTCAGAAGAAAAGTAGTCTATATTGTTCATGCTATTTAAAATTTCTGTAAGATGACATAATCCATTTTCTAGTTCCTCGACATCTGCTGGAGAAGCACCTTTTTGCGGGGCATATACTGCGCTTGCCCCAAATTCCCCACAAACTGTGTTTTTTACATCGCACATACCTATAAATTCAGTTCTAAATATTCTTTTATCAATACTTGTCATATCGACGGAGTTTATTTCATTTAAGGTTCCTCCAACGGGGACAAAGCTAATGCCTGATTTATTAATGAATTTAACTCCAAGAGCTGCAGCCATTCCAGCTCCGCCATCATTAGTTGAGCTTCCACCAAGGGTTAGAACGATCTTCTGGGCTCCCTTGTCGAGTGCAAACGATATTAATTCGCCCACACCATAAGTTGTAGTTACTAAAGGGTTCTTCTCGTCTTCATTAAGTAGTGGAAGACCGCAAGCCTGAGCTGACTCAATAATAGCAAGTCCATCTTTGTACAAGTAGTGAGCATTAACTATCCTCCCAAGTGGATCTTTAACCCTTACATTAATTAATTCCCCACCAATAGCGGAGTGAAAGCACTCAGCGCTTCCTTCCCCTCCATCAGAAAAGGGAATCTTTGAAATATTAGCATTTGGGAAGACATCTAATACCCCTTTTTCAATGATATCAGCCACTTCTGAGGCCTTCATTGTTCCTTTAAAACTATCCGGTGCAATAACAACTTTCATATAAATACTCCTATTTATTATGTATAGATTATATAACAAAAAAACGGAGCATAAAACAAAACATTTTATACTCCATATAAAAGATCATTTTTCGAACAATTTTTAGGCTTATGAATATGTCTTTTCGAGAGAAAAATAAAAACTAATCTTCTTTTTCATCCTCTGATAAAGGCGGCAACTCATTATCCGGATCCTCTTTCTTTTTTGATTCAGTATTTTTCAAGTAATCCTCTATTACTTTCTTTTTGTAATCCTCATCTTCGACAGGAGGAACGGGTTGAGTAGATTTTGATTTCAGAGTAACTACCAATCGGTAGATCAAAGATCCGATGATGAATAGGAAGGGGACAATAAACAGAATAATCAGCACTGTATTCCCTCCGATAAACCAGCCATACAATACTGACATAAAAGAAGACTTGCGTACCATTACAGCTTCCACATTTTCTACTGGAGTGGGGGCATCGGCTATAACGTTATTAACTCCCTTAGTTATTATATATGTTTTCCCTTCGTCTTCATAAGGAGCTGTAATAATTTTATGAGTATTAGGGTATCCGGCTCTAGGTTGTCCCTCCGGAATTATGTAAGTGACCACATCCCCGACTTTTAGTTCAGGTATATTCTTTTCATCATTATATAACTTACTTAAAATAACATCACCAGGGTTTAGTTCGGGAGACATACTGGAAGTAAGTACAAAATAAAACCTGTAGCCAAAAAGGTTTGGAGTAACTCCCATTATACTTTGAATAAGTACGGAAAAAACTAAAAGAAAAATTATGATAAACACTACCCAAGTAGCGATATTTATCGCGAGTTTTACGCCCTTTTTTGGATTTTTTTGTTTAGAAATAGAATCTTTCGATTTATATTCAATCATTAAGAGATCTCTCCCAAAAGAACAGGAAATAATAAGAGATTATTTATTCTCTATTATATCTTTATCCTTCTTTGAAAACAACCCAGTCAGCTTTTGAAGTCCGTTTTTGCGCCCTTTATTTTCTTTCTTTTTTCTTTTCTTTTCTTCAGCTTTTTCAGTGGCTTTTATTTCGGCGCGGATTTCCTTTAATTGTTCTTCGGAATAATGTTCTTTTGCAGACTCTAATATGCTCTCAATTTCCTGGTAATGCTCCACGATCATCGCATTTCTGAGGGTATTGCGAAGCATTTCAAGCTTTGTCATTTTGTTCTTCTCATCTTTTTTAACTTTCGAGAAATAGAAGGTTTCCTTTTCAAATATCTTTGTCTTATCATCTTCAACTTGTAATCTTAACTGAAGTTCTTTTTGCTTCTTCCAATAGTTTTCCTGTCTCTCAATCAGTTCAAGCTCAATTCTCTTTTCTTCAGATTCAAGACGTGCTTTATATTCTTCCATTTCCTGCTGGATACGCGCGGCCATCTTTTGTTCTTCAATAATTTTCAGTTTATGCGCTTCTTCGGCAGCTTGTTTTTCTATTTCAATTCGTTTTTCTTCTTCTTGACGCTTTCTTTCTTGCTCAAGACGTACTTTTTCTGCCTCTAAAAGAATTCTCTCTTCTTCAGCTCTTCTTTCGGCTTCTAATCTCTCTTGTTCAGCACGTTCAAGTGCAGCTCTTCTTTCGGCTTCAAGCTTTCTTTGTTCAAGTCGTCTCCTTGCTTCCTCTTGTTTCTTTGCTCTTTCTATGTCTCTAGCTTCCCTAAGAGCTAGTCGTTTAGCTTGAGCTTCTTCTTCAAGCTGTTTAGCAATTAATCTCTTTTTGGTGATACTGTCATCTCTGGCTTTGTTAATTCTATATTGTCTGTATACCCTGTCTAAAGCTGCATTAACTTTTGCAATTTCTGTTAAACTAAGGGTTTTTTGCCCTGGAACACGATAATATATTCGTCTGACTTCGTTCAGATCCATCTTAAGCTGCGGGAAATCATCCGGGACAAAGTCATCTATATTTTTCGTAACATAATCATCTGCTAAAACCTGGTCTTGTTTAAGCGTTTTTTCTAAGGATTCATTTTCTTGTCTGGTTTCGGCAATAGATTGAAGAAGAACAGTATTTAAGAAAACGATACCACGATATTTTTCTGTAAGGGTGGCGTTTAAATCAGTCGCCTCAGTTACTGTATCTATTCGGAAGTCCATTTTTTCCGCACTTTCAACGAACTGCCATAAAGTTAGGGCTTTTTTAAAGTTTGGATCCTTTAGAATTACGTTAGTACGAGTAATAGGGGGACGAACAAGTGCGCAGTTTTTTAGCTCTTTTGCAAATGGAGAGGACAAGAAGTCCTGGTAAATACGAGTAATATATGCAATTCTTTCAAGGTCAGAGTGTTCGTCTCCTTGTTTCTTGAAGGCTGCCTCGAAAGGGAAGTTTGCTGAATTGCTCATTGTGAAGTCTACGCTGAAGTCATTAATTTTAAAATTTGACTTGATGTCGACCCCAAGTGCCCCAGCTTGCATCAATGCTTTTTTTACAATCCCGGTTCTTCTTTCAACGAACTCGTTAACCTTTAATAAGAGGGTGTATATAAAACGGTTTTCATATATCTCAAAGCTCTCTTCCTTGCTGGTATTAAGAATTTTTGAAGGGATAATTGAGCCATCTTTCTTAACGGCTGCTATCAAGTTGGTATGTTGAGCCAAATGCTTGACTGATTCAATAGAAATGGATCTAGCTAAAGATACATCGACTATATCTTCTTCGATAATAATGAACTTTCTGGGGTTTCTTACTATGGTGTCTAGAGGAACAATACACTCTTCAAGGGTAGTTATCCAGCTGTCATCATAGTTCTTTTTTGTGTAAACCTGGCTGATTTTATAGTCGTTTTTGCCTTCGGCAATTGACCCCATGTACAATGGATAAATCTTCTCCTGTTTAAGGAGATTATTTATCTGGAAAATAATCTCATCATACTGTGATTGAGCCATAAATACCTACGTTAACTCCCAAAATACACTTATTTATACATCAGCTGAAATATATTCAGTTTGACTAGAACAACTTCTTCAAGCGGCGGAGATAATCTTTACATTCACCCATATTTTCTTCGCCGAATTGATTATCCAAATAAAGGATGTAGTCATCGACCTCGTCACGGATGTATGCCAAGTTTAAGGATTCAAACTTGCGTAGGATTTTATTACAAAGGACGTAATCAAGTCCATCAATTTCTGTTCCGCCACAAGCAACATAAACGGGAACGAATTCTCTCAGCTGCTTAACAATACGGTTACCAAAAGCCAATCTGAAATGTTCGATAACATAATTGTCCATTTCCTCAAACTTCTGCAAGTTTTCATCCGAAACTCTATGTTTTTCCATGGCAAGTTTATATAAACTTTCAAGATACTTGTAATTTACCGGAAGACCACTAGTTAGGGGTGCTTCAAAAGGTGCAGCCTTACTATTGATGTTTATTGGCATACCTCTATCATAAACCTTATCGGATATAGCGAAGGTGGAGTCGTCGTTGTTTGCTGTTCCGCAATACCAAACATTCTCAGGAAGTCTAAAACGACCTTTTAAAACGTGTTTAGGGTCGGAAGGCCAACCGCTAGGAACCAAGTCAACTATCCACTGATCTCTTGAAGGCATTTCCAAGATGGATAACATTTCTGCGAAGTAGTATTCGACACGGGCTATGTTCATTTCGTCCAAGACGACCAAGTGAATGTCCTCATTATATGTTGATTCATACAATGCTCTCAAAACTTCTGTTTCGTTAAACCTCTTTGTAAACTCGTTAAAGTATCCAAATAGCTCTGTTCTATCACGCCAAGAGGGCTGAACTGAAGCAATCGTAGTATCATTCTTGAAAAAGTGTCCCATACATTCAGGGAGGGATGTCTTACCTGTACCAGATATACCCTGAAGAATAACCAGACGAGTAGTTGCAAGTGATGCAAAGAATAATCTAATAATTTTTGGCTCATAATATAGATGACGCCAAGGTCTGTCCGGATTATTTGCAGCATAATTTCTAAATCTGTCGCAGAGTTCTTCCAAATTCCAAGAAATGTCATATTCTCTTGCTACGTATTCGGGATCTGAATAGAAAGAATCAACTTCAGTTAATTTATAGAATCTGCTTTCGCCTTCTTTCTTCGCCCCCGAGGTACTTTCGCCTTCTTCTCCCTCTGTTACATCATATCCTTGATATGCGATTTTCAACCCCAAAATCCTATCTTTTTCTCTGGTAACCTTAATCAATTCTCTCTTAAGATTATCAATCTCATCCATTAAGTCCTGGTTTAAAACCTTGTCTCCAACAATTTTCTTCCAAAGTCTCTTACCAAAGAAGAGAACAACCCAGACAATTGCCACCAATGCAGCAAGAACCAGTAGCACGCATAATGCGGCAGCAACCCAGAGGCCTGCTGTTAACTTGTCTCCGTAATTTTTAAAGATCTCAATATATGCTGGGAAATTAAACATCTGAAACAGGGCGCCAAAAATACCGCCATAATTATCAGATGCTTTGCTCGACCAAAATATTCCTAATATTCCGCCAAAAAATATACCTAAAAAGTCTTTTAAAAAATTTCCAAACATGAAATATTTTTTCCCTTACATGTAACTTTTAGCATTTTGTAAAAAGCAAGAAAGCTTTTTAACATAAAACGCCCTGCGTACAGGGCGTTAATATTTTTTTGTACGCCCGGACTTGATTATTATTCCTCGTCCCCGGGCTCTTCTGCCTCAGTTTCTTCTACTTCTACCTTGATTTCCTCTTGCTTTTGTTGAGAGGCAAGATACTCATCAATTATTCTTTGTTTTCTAGCCGCTTCATCTTCTTCGCTTCCGCCAAGAGCTCCAACCTTAGCCAATTTCTGTTCCATTAGCATTTTCACAAATAACACAATGTTATATATGAACAATAACGCGAGTGGCAATAAAATCACCAACAAGAAATACAAAGGAGTTTGTAAGAAACTAATAGTCTTTCCAACCCCTTTCAAGCTTCCAGTACAAATTCCAAGTACTTTGTTTGCAGGAACAACCTGTGTATCAGTTGCTAAGATATTAGGATTATCACCTCTAGCAGTATATACTACAGAATCTCCA
>Ga0123335_1002558_pt1 | contig 26884 bp, 25 predicted proteins | sample BiotimSIPDNA_2_FD_89707 | JGI IMG/M metagenome (GOLD analysis project Ga0123335, IMG submission 89707) | Anaerobic biogas reactor microbial communites from Washington, USA - Biogas_R2 time_0 SIP DNA | ecosystem: Engineered > Bioreactor > Anaerobic > Unclassified | place: Washington, USA...
AAACCGCAACCCGTACTTTGTCATTTAATAACGAAAAGTATGTTACTACAGGATGTTTCAGGGGAAATATCATACTGCCCGGGATGCCTTGATCACGGTCCTTTGTAATGCTTTTTATGCTAAGTCTTCAGTTTTAAGATCAATCCTTATATTCAGCAATGATTTCCTTGATCATTTCAGGGGAAACCCGGCCATATGTTTTGTCACCAACCATAACTACAGGGGCGAGTCCGCATGCGCCAACACATCTGAGGCAACTTATAGAAAACTTGCCGTCTGAAGTTGTTTCACCAACATTAATTTGGAGTTCTTTTTTGAATTCTTCGAGCACTTTTTCAGCACCCCTAACATAGCATGCAGTACCTGTACATACTGAGATAGGATGTTTACCCTTGGGAAGCATGGTGAAGTAACTGTAAAAAGTAACAACTCCATATATTTTGGCAACGGGAACATTTAATTCCTGGGCTACAACTTCCTGGACTTCAGCAGGCAGGTAACCGAATGTTCCCTGCACTTTGTGAAGTACATTGATAAGTTCGCCATCGTTATTATCAAACGATTTGCATATATCTTTAATCTTTTCGACCTGGTCTTTCCTGAGTTCGACTTTAATCCTCGACATTTTCTGAGTTTTAGATTTGTTTGTTACTTCATGTAAATAATCTTCTTCCTCTTATCAGTATAATGTGTATGAAGCAGATGGTGCGCCTTTTCACTCATAGGTTTGCCCAAAAATTCATCGTATAATTTGAGTATATACGGGTTTTCATGCGACTTCCTTATAGGTTTTCCTGCATCTTCACGGTAAATGGCCTCCATTCTTTTTTGCAGAATAGAAAGGTTTCCATGGTGTAAAGGTTGTCCGCCTCCGCCAATACAGCCACCCGGGCAAGCCATAATTTCTATGGCATGGAATTCACTTTTACCGGCCCTGACATCCTCCAGCAGTTTCCTGGCGTTACCAAGTCCGTGAGCTATACCGATATTTAATCCCAGTCCTCCGAAGTCCACAGTGGCATGTCTGATTCCTTCCATACCACGGAGTTGTTTGAAATCAACCTTGTCAAGTTTCTTACCTGTGTAAATTTCGTAAGCAGTTCTGACAGCGGCTTCAATAACTCCACCGGTAGCTCCGAAAATAACACCGGCACCGGATGATTCTCCCATGGGAGCATCAAATTCCTCATCCGGCAGGTTTTTCAGGTCCATATTTGCCCTTTTGATCAGACTGGCGATTTCCCTTGTGCTGATAGAGTAATCAACATCGGGGTTACCGTTTACCATAAACTCATCACGCTGGCATTCATATTTTTTCGCCAGGCATGGCATAATGGAGACAACAACGAGGTCCTCTCTCTTTACACCAATTTTATCAGCAAAGTAGGTTTTTGCAATAGCGCCGAACATCTGCTGTGGCGACCGTGCGGTTGATGGCACATCAAGAAGGTCGGTAAATTGCTGTTCGAAGAAATTGACCCATCCGGGGCAGCAGGAAGTCAGTATAGGGAGTTTTACATTTTTATTGCCGGCCAGAAAACCTTTCACACGGCCTAACAATTCTGTTCCCTCTTCAAGGATGGTAAGATCGGCAGCAAAATCGGTATCGAAAACATAATGAAAACCTAACCTGCGCAATGCTGCAACCATTTTACCTGTAACGAGTGTGCCGGGTTCAAGGCCAAATTCCTCGCCAAGGGCCGCACGGACAGCAGGAGCAGTTTGTACTATCACCGTCTTGGCGGGGTTGGTAAGGTCTTCTATCAGTTTACCGGTATGGTCTACTTCAGTGAGCGCACCTGTAGGACAAACTGCTACACACTGGCCGCAATAGGTACATGGGGAATATTCCAGGTCCATCTCAAATGCAGGGGCAACCACCGACATAAAACCTCTGTTTATAGCTGAAAGAGCACCTACAGTCTGAAATTCATTGCACATGGTTTCGCAACGGCGGCACATGATGCATTTATCCATTTCACGAATAATGGATGGCGAGAAATCGGTACGGTAAGTTGAAATAGCCGATATATCCTGGTTGGGTATTTCTCTGATGCCCAGTTTGATTGCCATGCTTTGCAGATCACAGTTACCAGATTTTGCACAGGTAAGGCAATCTTTGGGATGATCTGATAGGATAAGCTCCATAACAGTTTTCCTGGCATTAAGCACCCTCATGGTATGGGTTTTTACTACCATTCCTTCAGCAACTTCTGTGGAACATGAAGGGGCCAATGTACGCCTTCCTTCAACCTCAACGGAGCAAATTCTGCAACCACCGGGGTTGTGCTCAATCTTAAGATCGGCAAGGTCCATATAACAAAGTATCGGTATATCTATGTTCAGTTGCCGGGCAGCCTTATAAATGGTTGTACCTTTAGAAACTTCAATGGTTTTATTATCGATTGTCAGTTTTACTTTTTCCATGGGACCTTTATTTTACAATGACAGCATTAAACTTGCAGCGCTCCATACATGCACCGCATTTGATACACAATATGGGATCGATCTTATGCGGTTCTTTTCTTTCACCGGATATAGCACTTACGGGACATGCCCTGGCACAAGCAGTGCAACCGATGCAGTTTTCGGTAATGATTTCATAAACCATCAAAGATTTACATACTCCCGAGGGACATTTCTTATGGCTGACATGTGCCTCAAACTCATCGGGGAAGTTTTTAAGAACGGATATAACAGGATTTGGGGCCGACTGACCTAGCATACAAAGTGAGGTATCCTGGATAACATTTCCGAGGTTTCTCAGCCTTTCTATGTCTGGCTTATTCCCATGTCCTTTAGTAATGTTTTCAAGTAGTTCAAGCATACGCTTGTTACCTATACGGCATGGGACACACTTCCCACACGATTCATCAACAGTAAAATCGAGGAAATATTTGGCCACGTCTACCATACAATCGCTCTCATCCATTATAATCATTCCTCCCGATCCCATCATAGCCCCCGCAGCAACAAGACTGTCGTAATCTATGGGTGTGTCGAGATGTTTTTCTGTGAGGCATCCACCTGATGGACCGCCTATCTGAACGGCTTTAAATTTCTTTCCGTTTTTGATACCCCCGCCAATATCAAAAATGACTTCCCGCAGGGTAATGCCCATGGGAACTTCGATAAGGCCAACATTATTGACTTTTCCTGCAAGGGCAAATACTTTTGTCCCTTTTGATTTTTCAGTACCAATGGAAGCAAACCAGTCAGCTCCTTTGTATAAGATTACGGGGATATTGGCAAATGTTTCTACATTGTTAACATTGGTAGGTTTTCCAAGATAACCTTTCTGCGAGGGGAATGGAGGCTTCAGGGTAGGTTCACCGCGGCCGCCTTCCATAGAATGGATCAGTGCAGTTTCTTCTCCGCAAACAAATGCCCCGGCCCCAAAGCGAAGTGATATATCGAAATCGAAACCTGAACCAAAGATATTGCGGCCAAGAAGTCCATAATTCCGTGCCTGTTCAATAGCAGTTTTTAACCTTTCAATGGCAAGCGGGTATTCAGCCCTTATGTAGACAAGTCCCTCCGACGCGCCGGTACAATATCCGTTAATGGCCATAGCTTCAATGATAGAGTGGGGATCGCCTTCGAGCACCGAACGGTCCATGAAAGCCCCGGGGTCACCTTCATCCGCGTTACATACAACGTATTTTGTTTCCGATTGGGATACTCTTGTAAGCTCCCATTTCAGACCGGTGAGAAAGCCTGCTCCACCACGGCCACGTAAACCTGACTTTTTCACAACATCAATTACCTGTTCCGGCGTCATTTCTGTGAGTGCTTTGGCCAGGGCCTCATATCCGTTATGCGCAATATAATCATCGATATCTTCAGGATCGATAACTCCGCAATTGCGCAATGCAATCCTGATCTGTTTTTTGTTTTTGTTCAGTCTTTTTTCATCACTTATTTTCTGCCCTGTAACCGGGTCGGTGTAAAATAATTTTTCTACGGGCTTACCTTTCACAAAATGCTCTTCAACTATTACCCTGGCGTCTTCAGGATTTACACCAGTATAAATGATGTTGTCCGGCATGGTTTTAACAACCGGACCTGATGAACATAATCCGAAACATCCTGTACGTATAACCTTTATATAATCGTCAAGACCCTGGTCTTTTACAGCGTGCTTCAGATTCTCGATCAGGAGCCCGGAATTACACCTGTTGCCTGAACAAACCAAAATTTGAACTTTCTTTTCCAACATTTTCGTTCTTTTATGATTCTATGGTGCGGTAGTTAACCGGTATGATACCTTCAACAAGCTCACCTTCAATGATATATTTTCTGATGATATCATCAGCTTTTTGCTGGTCGACATAACCAAACACAACGGGTTCATGCCCCGGCAGCCTGACTTCTATGGTAGGTTCAGCATAGCAGTAGCCCATACATCCTGTTTTAATGATTGCGGTTTCAATGTTTCTCTTTTCCAGTTCACTAACCAGGTAGTTGTAGGTATCCCTGGCCCCGGATGCATTGCTGCATGTAGCCAGGGCAATTTTAATAATTACAGGCTCTGTACCTTCTTCGAAGTGCTTGTTTCTGATGATGTTGGTGCGTAAAGCACGCAGAGCATCAATCGTTTTAATTTTATTCATTTTTGATTTATTTAATCATCTGAACCCGGCACAAAAATAATAAAAATTATTGTTATTGCAATAACAATAATTCTCATAACACACGTCAAATACATATTACATCAATTAATGTTATTTCAATAACAATTAAATCAGGGATTTCCAATCCTTGTTTAGAATGTTTCTAAATTTTGAAACAGATTCATTTTGATTGAAATTATTCTGTAACTAAAATGAGATTTCTGAGGAGCTGAATCGCAAAGGGTTAATTTGAAAGGAGTTCATTGAGTTTAGCTGAGGTAAGGGGCTTTGTAAGACAATCTTCGACGCACGGTATAGACTTTGCGTAACTTAGCTCTGATTGTCTCACTGAGGAAGTTAAAACAAATACCCTTGTTTCCGCCATGTTACGATAATGCTTATCATAGATTTCAAGAAATTCAATCCCACCCATTCCCGGCATGTTGAGATCAACAAATATCAGGTTTGGAAATACCTTGTTTTTCAGGCAAAGGTTAAGATGCACCAGTGCCTTGTTGCCATCAGTAAAGTTGGTGTATTGTACTTCCTTAAACCGGCTGTTCAGAGTATGGCCCAGCAATTTGTTAAACAATTCATCATCGTCAATCCACAGGATCTTCTTCATTTTGAATAATTTTTCAAAAAAAGTTTTAGGGATGTTCCTTTATCGGGGGTACTGAATATTTCTATCCTGCCATTATTCATTTCAATCATATTTTTTACCAGATGCAGGCCAAGACCTTTGCCATCAATGGATCTGTTGACTCTGGTAAAAGGTGAAAAAATTTTTTTACCGTACTTTTCAAGATCTATCCCTATTCCGTTGTCACTTATTTCGACAACTGAATATTCCCCGTCAGTATTCGCATTTACATTGATTACAAGTTTTCTCTTCGGGGAACGGTATTTTAAAGAATTATGCAGGATATTCCGGAAGATACTTTCTATATAAACCGGTATATAATAAAAAGATGACGCCTGGCTGAAATCTGAAATAATTTCTCCATCAATGTTTTCCAGCTGGGGTAAAATTTCTTTTCTGATATTCTCAAAAACCTCATTTAAATTAATCTGTTTTACAGGTGAATGTCTTTTTTCCTGCACTTCCATCATCTCAACAATTCCTTTCACGGTCTCATCGAGCCGTGTTGCTATCTGATTAAGGGTTTGGATCAAATGCAGTTGCTGTTCCTTATTGTCTGATGTTTTCAGCAACTCGGTTACCAGGTTAATATTAGCAAGCGGGGCTCTGAAATCGTGGGCTGTAACATGGAGGAAGTTATCCAGAACTTTATACATCTTTTCCAGTTCAAGGTTCCTTTCTTCTAGTTGCCGTGTACGTTCTGCTACCATGGATTCAAGATCGTTATTAAGCCTGCTGAGAGCGTTCTGTGCCTGGGCAAGGGATATATAGGTTTTTACTTTTGCTTTCAGTATTTCCGGTTCTATGGGCTTAAAAATATAATCCAATGCACCTGCATCAAAACCCCTGAGAAAATACCTGATCTCATGATTAACGGCGGTAATGAAGATCAGGGGGATCTTTTTGGTTTTTGCATTTGCTTTCAGGATCTTTGCAACCTCATAGCCATCCATACCGGGCATCTGAACATCAAGTATTATTATCGTTACAGGTTCTTTAATAGCTATTTTCAGGCATTCTTCTCCTGACTGGGTTATGAGAATTCTATAATCATTTCCGATCTCAAGAAGACTTTTCAGTGAATATAAATTGTCCTTATTATCGTCAACAATTAAAATGCTGATGTCCGATTCAGTCTTTACGATCTTTTTTTGATGTTTTACCTGCAATTCGTTGATATTCATTCGTGTTATTAGTGAGGTCAGATTAGACAATTTTTACGGTAAATTCTTTCATTTCTATTTATAACATCAAAACTGTCCTTATGGCTTTCCGGAATTGATTCTTTTTTTCCGATACCCAGAAAACCAAGTGGTATAAGACTGTCTAACAACAATTTAATTATTTTTTCCTGCTGCGAATGGGTAAAATATATAAGCACATTCCGGCATAAGATCAGGTTGAACTCGTTAAAGGTCCCATCTGTAATAAGGTTATGTGGATAAAAGACAACATTTTCCAACAGGGATTTATCAAATAAGGTTTCATTGCCGGTTTTAATATAGTATTTGTCAAACGATTCGGTGCCGCCGGCAGCATAATAATTATCAGTATATTTTTTTATCTGTGTAGCATGTATTCTGCCATCTTTCGCCCGTATAAGCGATTTCTGACAAATATCTGTAGCATATATCCTTGTTTTGTAAAGCAGGCCTTCCTCTTTCAACAAAATAGCGAGGGAAACCATTTCTTCGCCGCTGGAGCATCCGGCATCCCATATTTTAATGAAGCTGTAGGTTGAGAGCATTGGGAAAATTTTTTTTCTTAATTCAAGAAAAAATCCCGGATCACGGAACATTTCTGTAACAGTCACCATGATTTCATCATGGAATTTCTGGAAAAAATCACGCTTCTGTATTGCAGTTATAAGTTCTTCTATTCCTGCTATATGATGCATCATCATAAACCGGTCTATCCTTCTTGTAAGAGAACTCATGGAATAACCTCTCAGATTATAGCCGTACAGGCTAAATACTTCATCAAGAAAGCGATTTAAGATATCTTCAGTTATGCTGGTTTTTGATAATCCTGTCATAAACCCACATTCTGATAAGTGTAATTAATTTCTGAATATCTACAGGTTTTGAAATATAATCAGAAGCACCTGCATTTAAGCATTTTTCCTTGTCTTCCTTCATAGCTTTTGCTGTTAAGGCTATTACAGGCAAATTTCTGAATTTTTTATTCTGCCTGATCTTCATGGTGCATTCTATGCCATCCATTTCAGGCATCATTATATCCATCAGTACAACATCGAATTCTTTTTTTTCAAGGATTTCCAGGGCCTCTTTGCCGTTGTTTGCAACGTCTATTGACATGCCTTCCCTTTCAAGGAAATTGTAGATAGAATATATATTTCTGATATCATCATCTACCAGTAGGGCCTTTTTATCCCGGAGAATTTCAGAAGGATAGAAAACTATTCCGGGTCCCATTTTGTGATTTACGGATTCAAGGAATAATTTGATTTCATCTCTAAGCCTCTGATACGAATACTCGTTCTTGATGATAATGGTATTTGCATACTTTCTGAGTTGCTGTTCTTCTGATCTGGAAATATCCTTACCTGTATAAATAATTATGGGGATATCTGATCCTTTTGATTTGGCCCTGATTTTTTTCATCAGATCGTATCCAGGAGAATCAGGTAACATCAGATCAAGAATGATGGCATCAGGATCATTTTTATCAAGCTGGCCAATGGCATCTTGTCCGTTAAAGGCTTGTATAGGTTGCAATCCTGCTGATATCAGTAATTGTGAAATGGCATCATTTTCCGTTTTATTATCCTCAATAATCAGAACTCTCTTAATAGTATTTTTCCCTGAAGAAATGTATGTTAAAGCCTTATTAAGCTTTTCAAGTGTAACGGGCTTTGGTATGAATTCATTATACAGGTGTTTTTTCTTATTATCCACATCATACGCCGACATTACATGGACAGGAATTTCTCTTAATACACTGTTGCTCCTGATTTTTTTAAGTATTTCCCATCCTGCTATATCCGGGAGGGTAATATCAAGGATGACAGCATCAGGCTTTTCACTTAATAATGACATTCCTTCCGAACCACTGAAAGCCTGCCATACTGTAAAACCCTTGTTCCTTATGAAGTCGGACAGTATATTATTAAATGCCCTGTCGTCTTCGACAATCAGAATATTTTTCAAACTGCTTTTATTAGGCTGATCAATAATAATGTCGGTTATTTTATGTTCTTCCGGGCTTTTATTCTGCGTACCTGTTTTACTTCTGTACAGTGGCGATTTAACAGGAAGGAACAAGGTAAATCTGCTGCCTTTTTTTTCTTCACTTTCCAGTTGTATTTCCCCGCCCAATGCATGGGCCAGCTCTTTGCTTATTGAAAGGCCGAGGCCTGTCCCTCCGTATTTTCGGGTAGTCGATGCATCTGCCTGTTTAAAAGCATCGAATATCAAATTCTGCTGGTTCAGAGGTATCCCCACACCGGTATCACTTATTTCAAATGCTATTATATCTTTTAATAACTGCAGTGTCGGCGATTCATATTGAACAGATTTTTTCACAGCGTAAATCTTAAATGATACCGTTCCCTGAATGGTAAATTTAAATGCATTCGATAGTATGTTTTTCAATATCTGTCTGAGCCTGAATTCATCAGTATAAATTTTCGAAGGTGCATCTCTGGAGATATGTTTAATGAACGTGATTTTCTTTTCCTGAGCTATCTGGTCGAATTCTTTCTGGTCGGAGAGCTTTTTTACATCGGTTTCTTTAATCTCAAGTTCAAACCGTCCTGATTCAATTTTCGAAAGATCCAGAATTTCATTTACCATTTTCAGCAGGTCAACCCCCGAATTATATATAACCTGCGATTGTTCAGATTGCTTTTTCAGATTAAGCTTTGTAAGTTCCTCGTTCAACAGTTTCGAAAGTATCATGATGCTGTTGAGGGGAGTACGCAATTCATGCGACATGTTGGCAAGAAAATCAGTCTTGTATTTGTTGACAGTTTCAACTTCCTGAATTTTTTGTTCAATAGCCTTCCTTGCTTCCTCCAACAAGGTATTTTGCCTTTCCAGCTCCAGGTTTTTTTCATGAAGTTCCTCCTGGCCCATCTTTAATTCTTCTTCCGAAGCCTGGAGGCTTTCCGTCTGACTGATAAGTTCGTCATTAGTTTTTCGGAGTTCCTCCTGCTGCATCTCAAGTTCTTCAGCCTGGTTCTGTGTTTCAAGCAGAAGCATCCTGGTTTGTTCACCGGCTCTTATGGTTTGAAAGACTATGCCCACCTTCTCACTGATTTCTTTGATGAACTCAATTTCAAGGCCGGTGAATTTTTTTCCTGATGCCAGTTCAATAATACCAGTTACATCATTACTATACATAAAGGGTGCTATCAGAATACTGGCCGGTCTGGTATCGCTCAGTGCGGTTTTAAAATTCAGATTTTCCGGTTTGACTTCATCCAATATCCTGATTTTCTTTTGAATAACAACTTCTCCTGCAATGTTTTCACCTGCCTCAAAGGAGGTATTCAGAAAATTCTTTTCCTTAATACCATATCCGGCAGAAAAAACGAATTTGTTATCGTCATTTGCATAGAATAAGACACCGGCCTCGCATGAGATATAGGTGCATATCTGATCGATAAATATTTTCGAAATAGTTTTTATGTCCCTGCCGCCGCTTATCTTATCATTAATGAGTGATATTCCATTTAATAACCAGGTCCTTTGTTTGTTTTCTTCTGAAAGTGACTTAAGGTTCTTTTTCATTGAAATAATGGCATTTCCCAGAATATCTTCCCGGCTTCTTGGCTCTATCATTATATCATAATTGCCCCTTCCGATGTTTTCGGCCACAGCTGAAAGTTCTGCATTTCTGTCTGACATCTTCAGAAATGATTTTGTAAGGGACCCGAATTCATCTTTTGAGGTGATTTTTAGTTTTATGTCAGTAATCCCTTTTGAAAGGTTTTCTGATGCAAGCCTGAGGTTTTCAATGTTTCTTGTAATAAAAGATATTATATAAAGAGCAATTAGCAATGTAACAGTGACCAATAAAAAAGTAAGGCCTGATGAAATGATCATCTGGCGTTTCTTGAGATTTACAAGATTGTGAATTGTTAATTCAGCGAAATTCATGGTATAATCCTCAACTTCCTTAAGCTTGTTCATTGAAGCAGAGAATTTTTCGTGCCATTCGAGTTTATCATAATCTGAAAGGTCTGTGGAAGGATTTTTTTTTATTGCGTCCAGCAGGTTATAAACCTCCACTATATCCCCTGTCAGTATACTGAAATATTTCCCGGTGAGGTCCTGTGATGCTGATTTCAGAAAGTTCTCGATGTTTAGCTGGTATAAAGCCGTAAAATCAATTATAAGGGCTATATCAGCTTTATTTGGTACCTCTCCCTGGAAATTAAATAATGTCCTCAACCTTCCGAGTTGTTGTTTGGCATTGATCAGATAAACCTGTGCGTCAAGGGTTGAAATGAGCAGCCTGTCAGTTATTGCTGATTTATTGATGTTGACCCTTTTCATGAGCTGTTCACGGTAAAAGGAGAAAAACGCCTCATAATCGTTAACATCTATATTCTCATCTCTCAAATGTTTACGAAAATTCTGGAGATCATAATATAAGCTGACCTCATGAAACGGTATTTCATTATCTCTCATATAATCAGCCAGTTCTGCATGGGCTTTGTCTGTAAGCCCAATTATTGCATCCAGCCTGCTGCCGAATAACGCTTTTCTGCTCCTGATATAACCTGCAGTGAGTGCCCTCTCATCCTGTATCTGATGAATGAGTTCAGTAATTAACCTGGTTTCCTGAAGCTTTTCATATGTATTTTGCAGAACGGTATTTTCTTTATGGATATCGAGATTATAAATGGCAACAAAAAATACAAGGGGAACAAAAAGAAAAAGTAATAACAATAAAAGTTTGTGTCTGATTTTCAGATTATTGAGAATATTCATAAACCATATCATTTATCTGGCAGTTCGCATGGGTTAAGCATTACCGGCACTTTTACAGTAATCCCTGTTGATTTAAAAAAGGAATTCCTTTTACAAATTAAACCCTGGAATATTTAAATAGTTTTAATGAACATACTTCCAAGTTCATCAATTCCTTCCCCCGTTTTCGCTGAAACCTCTATCATCTTTATTTCTGGTTTGATCATTTTCAGATTTATTCTGAATGCTTCCTGATCGAAATCAAGATATGGCAACAGATCAGTTTTGTTCAAAACACAAATATCTGATGAATGAAACATGTTGGGGTATTTCAGAGGTTTATCCTCACCTTCAGTAGTGCTTGCAATCACAATCCGCAATTCTTCGCCCAGATCGAATAATGCCGGGCAAACAAGGTTTCCGACGTTTTCTATAAAAAGTAGTGAGCCATCTTCAGGCTTTAACGCGGGAAGGGCATGTTGGATCATGTGGGCATCCAGATGGCAACCGTTGCCCGTATTGATCTGAACTGCCCTGACACCCGTTGCTTCTATTCTTTTTGCGTCGTTTGATGTTTGTTGGTCACCTTCGATAACGGATATTTTTATTTTATCTTTCAACAGAACGATCAGTTTTTCAAGTATGGTTGTTTTTCCTGATCCCGGCGAACTTACCAGGTTGATAGCTTTGATATTTTTAGCCTGAAAATAACCGCGGTTTCTTTCTGCCAGCAGATTGTTTTTTGTGAGGATATCTGTTTTTAATTCTATGTGTTGCGAGGGATGATTATGACTGTGGTGGTGGTGATCATGGCCGTGATCATGGTGCATATGGCCATCCTCATGGAGATTTGTGCTGCAACCGCAATTTTCACACATTTGTTAGCTTTTTAGGGATTTCCAAAGTTATGAAATTAAGATTATTAATCTGTTGTAACCGAAAGTACTTTTAATTCTGTTCCGCTCAGTATTTCAGGGCCAAAGGCGCCACAATGAGTACAGCAACTATAATATGCTTCAGGCTCAAATTGTGTATTGCACTGCCTGCATTTCGCCATTGCCCGGATTATATTTTTTTTGATTTCCGATCCTTCCAGAATGGTCCCGGGTACAAGGGATTCAAGGGCGGTGTCTAATGCCGTTATTTCTATGCCCGAAAGAGTTCCGATACCGAGTACTACTTCTTTTACCTTTCCTGCCTGATGCTTTGTAACAGCATCCTTAACAATTTCAATAATATTCTGTGCTATTGAAAATTCGTGCATAATTTTTCAGCATATTCTGGGAAGTATCTCTCCTCCAAGCATTTCTATTATCCTTTTTCCCCCGATAACCGATTTCAGGACGGCAATACCCTGATGTTCTTCTGTTACTTCACCAATAATAGTTGCATCTTTCCCTGTTTCTTCAGTATGTAACTGACGGAGTATTTTTTCATCTGTCTCTTTTTTTACAATGAATAGCATTTTTCCTTCATTGGCAAGGAAAAGCGGGTTGAAACCATAAAGTTCCGAGATGGACCGTACACTTTCCCTGACCGGGATCCTGCCTTCTTCGATCTCAATTCCGAAAGTTTTATTCTCGCATATTTCGGCGAGAATGGTAGCCAGTCCCCCCCTTGTAATATCCCGCATGAACCTTATGTTTTCAGGTTGACCCAATATTTTCTCTGTCAGGTTGTTCAGAGGTGCCACATCTGATTCCAGCTGGTGTCCTGTAGTGAGCCCTTCACGTTCTGAGAGTATGGTAATGGCATGGTCACCCAGTGTGCCTGAGACAATGATTTTATCTCCCGGCCGGATAGTTTCACCTGTGCAAATATGCTTCCTGTCCTCAGGGAGGTATCCGATTCCGCTGGTATTGATATATAGTTTATCGCACTGATCTCGCTTTACAACTTTTGTGTCGCCTGTCACGATCCTTACACCTGCTTTTTTGGCTTCCGAAGCCATTGATTCAACGATTTTATCAAGGTCAGCAATACGGAAACCTTCTTCAATAATAAAACCACAAGAAATAAATTTTGGGATGGCCCCGCATGTGCTGAGGTCGTTTACAGTACCGCTTACGGCAAGTTTGCCTATGTTGCCGCCCGGGAAAAACAAGGGGTCCACAACAAATGAATCGGTGGTATATGCAAGTGAACTACCGTCGACAGAAATCGAAGCGGAGTCGGCGAGGCCTGCATGCATTCCAAAATGTCTGAGAAATACTTTTTCGATAAGCTCGCGCATGAGCCTTCCACCGCTTCCGTGACCGAGTAATATAAGATTATCATTTCCCATACATATTATATTGACCTGTAATTATAATAAGCATTGCATGCCCCTTCCGGTGAAACCATGCATGCCCCTACCGGGTGCAAAGGCGTACAGTTTTTACCGAATAATTTGCATTTGTCGGGTTTTACCAGACCTTTCAGTACCTGACCACATAAGCAACCGCGTGGTTCTTCCGAAGGCTCTGTTTTTACCGGGTACTGCCTCTCTATGTCGAACGCAGCATATTGTTCCCTGATTCTGAGCCCGCTGTTCTGAATGGCCCCGATCCCTCTCCACGTCTGTGTGGAGGGTTCAAAAACCTCCTCAATCATTTTCTGTGCTTTACGATTTCCTTCAGAGGTTACAAGTCTGCTATACTGAATTTCAACTTCAGCCCTTTTTTCGGAGATCATTTTTACAAGCATATAGATTGCCTGAACAAGATCTACAGGTTCAAAACCTGAAATGACCACAGGAACATGATATTTTAAAGCAAGATCATTAAAAATACTGCTGCCGGCGACAGCACATACATGTCCCGGGCCAATATACCCGTCAATGGGTATTCCTTCATCAATAAGGGCTGCCATGGCGGCCGGCATGGTCTTGTGGGCATTCATTACAAAAAAGTTATTCAATCCTGAATTTTTTGCTTCCAGAATGGCAACGGCTGTTCCGGGAACTGTTGTTTCAAATCCGATGGCCATGAATATTACTTTCTTCCCGGGATTATCCTTAGCGATGTTTAAAGCTTCCAGAGTTGAACTGATGATACGCACATCACATCCTCCTGCGCGGCATGATTCCAGACTAGACTTTGTTCCCGGGATACGGAGCAAATCTCCATACGAAACTGTAATAACATCCGGTAACTTCGCATAAGCAACAGCACCATCAATATAATCCTGAGCTGTAACACAAACCGGACATCCTGGCCCGGACAGCAGCTCAATATCAGCGGGAAGAAGACTATGGATACCATACCTGCGGATTGCCATTGTATGTCCGCCACAAACCTCCATAAGTTTTATTTTTCGGGGAATGTTCCCGGCGATCCTGGTGATGAGATATTCAACAAACTCCTTTTTTCTGAATCCTTCTGTGAAATTCATATCTCATGGCTTATATCTTCCCGAGCATCAAGGTCCTTCATTTGCTGAAGCAATTTGAGTGTATACAATGCTTCCTCTTCACTGATCTTTTCAAGTGCAAATCCTGTGTGAACGATCACATAATCACCGGTTTGTACGTTATCCAGCAGCTGTATCCCGATTTTTATCATGGCTCCGCCTATATTTGCCTGTGCATAGTCTTTCTCAACTTTCTCTATTCTTGCGGGGATTCCCAAACACATATCATTCCGTTTTAGTATGAGCAGCAATTGCAAGTTGTCCGAGGGCCAGTCCACCATCGTTGCAAGGTACCTGCTTTGGATAATAAACCTCGAAACCCTTATCGTGCAGTAAATGTAATAATTTTTCAGTAAGGTACCGGTTCTGAAAACTGCCTCCGGAAAGGGCCACTTTGTTGCTTCCGGTTTTTTCGGATGCCAATAATACCTGCTGTAATGCAGCTTCAGCAATAGTATTGTGAAACTTTCCTGAGATTTCAGCAATGCTTTTCTTTTCCTTCAGATCAGCCACTATCTGACGGATCATTACATTAAAGGAAACTACGGTATCCTTTGAAAAATTGTATGAGCCACTGACAGAGGGGTCTGTAATATTTTCAAGAAGCATGGGAGCTTCAGCATGATAGTTGCTTTCCAGACAGATGCCCACAATAGAGGCCACAGCATCAAAAAGACGGCCGGCACTGCAACATAGCGGACTGTTTATTCCTTTGGCCATAGCCTCAATCAATTTCCCTGCTTTTTGCTTATCGACCTTTGCTATAAATGGTATCTCAGTTTTATACCAGTTGGTACCATACACATGGTATAGATAAGATAATCCGGAACGCCAGGGTTCGGAAGTAACCATATCACCACCCGGCAATGGAACGTATTCAAAATGGCTGATCCTGTCAAAACTATTATAATCTGCATATATTACTTCACTTCCCCAGATGTGTCCGTCAGTTCCCAGACCTGTACCGTCATAACTGACACCGATTATTTTTTCAGAAATATCGTATTCCGCCATCACAGCAGCAGTATGTGCATGATGGTGCTGTACCCTGATACAGGGGATATTGGTTTTCAGGACGTAACCGGTAGAAAGATAATCAGGATGAAGGTCGCATGCTGTTTTTGTTGCATTGAAATTAAAGATACGGCTGAATTCCCCGATATTTTCCCGGAAAAATTCATAAGTATCAGCGTTTTTCAGGTCGCCGATGTGCTGGCTTAATATTGCCTGTTTCGATTTTCCCAGGCAGAAACAATTTGAAAGTTCAGCACCTGTTGCAAGTATACCATCTGCATCAAAACTGAGGTCTACCGGTGAAGGTGCATAGCCTCTTGCCCGGCGCATAATAAACTCAAAGTCATCTATAATTTTTACTACTGAATCGTCAGCTCGTCTGGATATCTTTCGGTTGTTCATGAGTATACCGCCTGATATTTTTCCGAAAGCTTTAAAAGCTTTATCCTCTGTATAAAGAATGGGAACATCTGAAATGTTACCGCTGGTTAACACCAGGGCATCTGTGGTTATATTATCAAAAATGAGATAATGCAGTGGAAGATAAGGCAACATGGCGCCTACTGAATCGAGACCGGAGGTAATCTGCGCATCAATCCGGTTATTTTTAAGATTGTTTAAAATAACAATAGGTTTGCGCCACGAATTTAAGGATGCAGCTTCTGTCTCAGAAACGGGTACATACTGTCTGATGCTTTCCAATGACCTGAACATGACGGCAAAAGGTTTTTTCTCCCGAATCTTAAACCTTCTCAATTCCGCAACTGCAGTGGAATTATGCGCATCACATGCAAGGAAATAGCCTCCCAGGCCTTTCACAGCTACAATATGTCCTTTGTTTATCTCATTGCAGACAGTATTCAGGACAATATTAAAATCATTAATTATGTTATTGCCCTTCAGATAAGTATATAAAGGTCCGCAATCATGACATGATACCGGCTGTGCATGGAACCTTCGGTTCAGGGGATCAGTATATTCAGCGCGGCAGTTTTCGCACATTATAAATTCATTCATTGTTGTATTCGTACGGTCGTAAGGGAGGCCTTCAACGATGGTAAATCGCGGACCGCAATTCGTGCAATTTATCAAAGGGTAATTTTGCCGCCGGCTATAGGTGAAAAGTTCATTGAGACAATCGTGGCAAATAGCCATATCAGGTGAAATTTCGGTAAGCGGTTCAGTGCCTTCTTTACTGATCCGGATTTTAAACGAAGGGTAATTTTCAGGTTCCACAGGTTCGCAATGGATATTTTTTATAACAGAACCCTGGGGCGCGCCGGGTATTAATGAATCCTCAAAAGCAGTACAGGCCGACGGTTTACCCTCTATATGAACTATTACGCCTTCAGAACTATTCAATACATAACCATTAAGATTCAGCTCATGGGCCATACGATAGATATAAGGTCTGAAACCTACACCCTGCACGCGGCCTGTTATAAAATATCTGAATGCGGAATATTCATTTTGCTTCATATTATTATTAACTGAACATTATTCAATAAATTAGTCGACCTGAAATTAATAACAGCGAATTTAGATATTCTCAGGATCATATTACTGAATAAAAATGGGCCTACCACCAAGAACTGTAGAACGTTTAATCAAATACAGGCGACTGCTGGAAAGTTATAAAGAAGCAGAAAGCATGTTTATATTCTCACATCAGTTGGCACACATGCTGAACCTGACACCTGTGCAGGTCCGCCGTGACCTTATGCTGATCGGGCTGTCAGGAAACCACAGGAAAGGATACAAAGTAACCAGCCTGTTAAAACTAATTGACAAACTTATTGATCATGAGGATGGTTTCAATGTTGCGGTAGTGGGACTTGGTAATCTCGGCAGTGCTGTGCTCAGATTTATCCAGCGGAGCAATTCACAGATGAAAGTTGTTGCTGCTTTTGATATTGATCAAACGAAAATCAACGATGCAAGCCACGGCATTCCCTGCTATAATGTGTCGAAGATCAGTTATTTTATACAGAAAATGAAAATTGATATCATCATACTCACTTCGTCATCTGTTACAGCCCAGGAAGTAGCCAATGAAGTTATATCGGCAGGTGTAACAGGCATCATGAATTTTACCTCCGCACACCTTGATGTTCCTGACCGGATATACCTGAAAAACTATGACATCATCACTTCCCTTGAGGAAATAGGTTATTTTATAAAAAATCCTTTGCAGGGAAAGAGTTAGCTATAAAAAACTGCTCAGTTTGGCATATTCAATATCAAACGGAAGGGCAACTTCCTTGTAAACACATTTGCCTTTATAGGTATTCACGCCTTTTGCAAGCTCAGGCGATTGCCGGCATGCCTCTTCAAGGCCTTTCTCAGCAACCATCAGGGCAAAAGGAAGTGTAGTGCTTGTAAGTGCCAGTGTGGAGCTCAGTGCCACAGCTCCCGGCATGTTATTAACACCATAATGCAATATGCCATCTACAACAAATACGGGGTCATCGTGTGTAGTAGGATGTGTTGTTTCCACACATCCACCCTGATCTACAGCCACATCAACAATTACAGCCCCTTTTTTCATCCTTTTCAGTTGTGCCTCCCTTACAAGAATAGGGGTCCTTGTTCCCGGAACCAGAACAGCGCCAATCAGCAGGTCACATTCTCTGAGAACCATCTCAATGTTGGCTTCTGTGCTGTAGAGTGTGGTAATGCGCGAACCAAAAATATCGTCCAGATACGCAAGTTTTACAGGATCTATATCCAGTATGGTAACCTCGGCACCCATTCCGGATGCTATTTTACAGGCATTTGAACCAACAACACCGCCACCCAGGATGGCAACTTTACCACGGGAAACACCAGGAACGCCTCCCAGTAAGATCCCGCGTCCGCCAAAGGTTTTTTCCAGATATTTTGCTCCTTCCTGAACAGCCAGCCTGCCGGCAATTTCGCTCATAGGTTTCAGGCAGGGTAACTGCCCGCTTGCATCTTCAATGGTTTCGTATGCTACAGATTTCACTTTTCTATCCATCAGAGCCAGTGTAAGCTCTTTGTTGGTAATGAGATGCAGATAGGTAAACAGGATCTGGTCATACCGGAGAAGCTTATACTCTTCCTTGATAGGTTCTTTAATTTTAATTATCAATTCACAAATTGAATAGATTTCTTCCCTGGTGTCGCATATCGTGGCACCGGCAGCTTTATAATCGGCATCTACAAAACCTGCTTCAACACCTGCATTCTTTTCTATGAAGACTTTATGCCCTCTCATCACAAAAGCCCTGACACCCGATGGGGTAAGTCCTACACGGTATTCATTCTTTTTTATTTCTTTCAGGCAACCTACTTCCATATTGATTTTATGTAATTAGTTTTGTTTGTTCATTGTACCTTTTGGCAAAAAAGTACAATATTACTGCAATTTTTATTGTTATTTGTGCACCCAATTTATAATCATTATAAATTTTTTTACATTCTTGCACGGATAACTTATAGTATATATCTTAGTTGTGAAAAATTTAACAATATAGAAAATCTTCGTTTTATGAAGAACTTCGCCCAAAAAGTCATTGAAAAATATCATCACGACAAAACCCGTCTGATGGATATTCTGATTGCTGTGCAGGCTGAATACGGTTATATATCACCTGAATCGGTTTCACTCATTGCACATGAACTCAACATGTCGGAAGTTGATGTGGAACAGACCATATCTTTCTATCATTTTTTCTCTATGAAGCCTGCCGGGAAATACTCTATCTATTTAAACGACAGTGCAGTAGCAAACATGATGGGAAGAGCTGAAGTGGCAGCAACTTTTGAAAAGCTCACAGGTATTAAATTCGGACAGGTAACTCCCGACGGTCTGATAGGCCTTTTCAGCACATCCTGCATTGGTATGAACGATCAGGAGCCTGCTGCAATTATCAATAATAAGGTTTTTACAAAGCTTACTTCTTTCAGGGCCAAGGAGATAATAAGGGATATCAAGGAAGGTAAAGCAGTTGAATCCATGTTCAGCGCCAGCTATGGTGATGGTGCCAACCGCCACGATGATGTCAGGTCCGTAGTGTCAAACAATATCAGGAAGATAGGTCCGGTGCTGGATCCGAATTATAAAGTCGGGGAAGCCATAAAAAAGATTATAACCATGACTCCCGAACAGGTCATAAATGAAATAAAACATTCGGGTATAAGGGGCAGGGGAGGCGCAGGATTTCCTACCGGACTTAAATGGGAATTTTGCAGGAATGCACCCGCCCCGCAAAAATATATCTTCTGCAATGCTGATGAAGGAGAACCGGGAACTTTCAAAGACAGGGTTATTCTTACCGAGCTGCCGAGGCTCCTTCTGGAAGGGATGGTTATTGCAGGCTATGCTGTAGGAGCTACTGAAGGTATACTTTACATTCGTTATGAGTATAAATATCTTGAATCATACCTTCAGAAGATCATTGATAACGCCCGACAGAAAAATTATATGGGTAAAGATATCATGGGAAAAAAAGGGTTCGATTTCGATATTCGCATCCAGTTTGGAGCCGGAGCCTACGTTTGTGGCGAAGAATCCGCACTCATCGAATCAGCTGAGGGTAAACGTGGTGAACCCCGCGACAGACCTCCTTTCCCTGTTGAAAAAGGCTATCTGGAAATGCCGACTGTTGTCAACAATGTTGAAACACTATGTGCAGCTGTAAAGGTTGTACTAAAAGGCGGTGACTGGTATCGCAGTTTCGGGACTTCAGAATCAACAGGTACCAAACTGCTGAGTATATCGGGCGACTGCCGCTATCCGGGTGTTTATGAGATTGCCTGGGGATTTTCTGTAAACGATATATTGGAGATGGTTGGTACAACAGGTAATGTGCAGGCAGTTCAGGTAGGAGGTCCTTCAGGTTCCCTGATCGGCCCCGATGAATTTAAAAGAACGCTCGGCTATGAAGACCTTGCAACGGGAGGGTCGCTCATAATCTTTGATGAAAGTCGCGACCTGCTGAATGATATTGTCATGAACTTCCTTGATTTCTTTATCGAGGAATCCTGCGGTAGCTGCTCTACGTGCCGTATTATTCCAAGTGTTTTGAAGAAAAAACTTGAGAAAATACTGAATGCGAGGGGTGTAAAAAAAGATATTGATGACATCGTTGAATGGGCAAAGCACCTGAAGGCAAGCCGTTGCGGACTTGGTCAAACCGCTGCAAATCCTTTGCTGACTTCCATAAAAAACTTCCGTCATCTCTACGAATCTAAAGTACAGACCCGGAAAGATTATGATATGGGCTTCGACCTGCAGAATGCGGTTAAAGAGGCTTGCGAAATCACTAACCGGTTGCCTAACATTTAAACTTAATCAGATGAACCAGATTGTTAATATCACCATAGACGGTATTGAATGTATTGCCGCAAAGGGCCAATATATAATCGATGCTGCCAAAGAGAATGGGATTTTTATTCCCAGTCTTTGCAATTATCCCGGAGTGAAACCAAGAGGCAGTTGCCGTATATGTACCGTCAAGGTCAACGGAAGGCTTATGACTGCATGCACAACACCTGTGGCTGATAAAATGGAAATTGAAAACAACTCGGAAGAACTGAATGATCTTCGTAAAGCTATCATAGAATTGCTTTTTATTGAAGGCAATCATTTCTGTCCATCCTGTGAAAAAAGTGGTAATTGCGAATTGCAGGCACTGGCTTACCGATTCAATATGATGGTGCCACGATTTCCGTATAATTTCGCCTTGCGTGAAGTTGACGCAACAAATCCAAAGCTCATCAAAGACCAGAACAGGTGTATACTTTGTAAACGCTGCATCAGGGCAATCCACGACGATAGGGGAAGATCCATATTTGCCTATAAACGTCGTGGCCAGAGGGTTGAAATTGGTATTGATCCCAAAATTGGCAAAGACCTGAGTGATGAACTGGCTATAAAAGCTACTGATGTTTGTCCGGTTGGCGCCCTCCTGCTGAGGGAAAAGGGTTTTGATGTTCCCATTGGTGAACGCAAATACGACAAACAACCTATTGGCAGTGATATTGAAAATATGATTATTAAAAGATAAAATCAAACAGAATGAAACCGATTGTTGCTACAACTTCACTGGCAGGATGTTTTGGGTGCCACATGTCGATACTCGATATTGATGAGCGCATCCTCGATCTGATCGACCTTGTGGAGTTCAATAAGTCGCCTGTTAATGATATAAAAAAGTTTACCAAGAAATGCGATATAGGACTGATAGAGGGCGGTTGCTGTAATAGTGAAAATGTTCATGTACTGAAGGATTTCAGGGAGAACTGCAAGATTCTCATTTCGGTTGGTGAATGTGCTATTATGGGAGGACTTCCTGCCTTACGAAACGGGATACCACTGAGGGAATGCCTGGAAGAAGCTTATATTAACGGCCCCACTGTTTCGAACAATACAGATAAAATTATCCCCAATGATCCTGAAATACCGATCATTCTAAATAAGGTTTATCCCTGCCATGAAGTAGTGAAGATAGACTACCACCTCCCGGGTTGCCCCCCAAGGGCTGATCTTATCTGGGAAGCTTTGGTAGCGCTTATTACCGGCAATACCATGAAATTACCTTATGAAGTGATAAAATTTGATTAATAAAGACGCATCATGGGACAAAAAATTACTATAGAACCGGTAACCCGTGTGGAAGGACATGGAAAGGTTACCATACATCTCGACAATCAGGGTAAGGTAGTTCAAACCCGTTTGCACATTGTTGAATTCAGAGGATTTGAAAGGTTCGTTCAGGGCCGGCCTTACTGGGAAGCTCCGGTACTTGTTCAGCGATTGTGCGGCATTTGTCCTGTCAGCCACCACCTGGCAGCTGCAAAAGCACTGGATGTTATTGTTGGCGCGGGAACAGGAGAGGGATTAACACCTACCGGCGAAAAGATGAGGAGGCTTATGCATTATGGGCAAATATTCCAGTCACACTCCCTTCATTTTTTTCATCTGGCTTCACCCGACCTTCTTTTTGGAATCGATGCTGATCCCCTGAAGCGTAATGTAATCGCGCTTGCTCTTGAAAACAAGGACCTTGCCGTACAAGGTGTTATGATGCGTAAGTTCGGACAGGAGATCATTGCTGCCACTGCAGGTAAAAAAATCCATGGTACAGGAGCCATCCCCGGCGGTATCAATAAACATTTATCAGTGGAAGACAAGGAAAGATTCCTGAAAGGGAAAGATCCGATGAATATAAATGCGATGATAGAATGGTCTCAGGCTGCCCTGGATTTTTTCCATGAGTATCATAAGAAAAATAAGAATGTCATCGATCAGTTTATAGAATTTCCTTCCAGCTATCTGAGTCTTGTAAGAAAAGACGGTGCCCTGGATCTTTATCATGGCGTATTAAGGGCTAAAGACAGTGAAGGTAATATCATACTCCATGATATTGATTATCAGGATTATTTAAAATATATCGATGAAGAAGTCCGTTCATGGAGCTATATGAAATTTCCATACCTGAAAGAACTTGGAAAATCATCCGGATGGTACACCGTAGGACCATTGGCCAGGCTTAATAACGCAGATTTTATTGATACTCCTCTTGCCCAGAAAGAATTTGAAAAATTCAAGGATTATTCCGGCGGAAAAATAGACCATCATTCCATGCATTCACACTGGGCCAGACTGATTGAAATTCTGCATTCGGCGGAAAAAATGAAAGAACTGCTGAATGACAAAGATCTGATGGAAGGTGAACTGGTAACCAAAGGTCAGAAACAGAGTGAAGGAGTGGGACTGATCGAAGCACCAAGGGGTACATTATTTCATCACTACAAGGTCAACGAACACGATCAGATTGAGATGTGCAACCTCATAGTTTCTACGACAAATAACAACCAGCCTATGAACGAGGCGGTTAATCAGGTAGCTGTTAAAATGATGACAGGAAAGGAAGAGATCACGGAAGCGATGATGAACGCTGTGGAAGTGGCCATCAGGGCTTATGATCCATGCCTCAGTTGCGCAACTCATGCATTAGGACAAATGCCTCTTGAAATATCTTTATATAAGGGAGACGCTCTGATTGACAAGAAAAGGTCCTGAAATTCTTATTTATGGAATTGGCAATCCAGGGCGGCAGGATGATGCCCTTGGAATATTATTGGCTGAAAAGATAGAGCAATGGGCAGCTGAACTGTGTTATTCCTTTATAACTGTTGAACAATGTTATCAGCTCAATATAGAAGATGCGGAACTTATTTCACATTACGATCTGGTAATTTTTCTGGATGCCTCAGTAAAGGAAGAAATTACAGATATCTCAATTGAGAGAGTCACACCTCATTTAAAGACTGATTTCAATATGCATTCGGTAACCCCTGCATTTGTCGCCGGATTATCAGAAAATATTTATTCCCGCATTCCAGAGATTTTTCAGTTACATATCAAAGCCAGCAAGTTCAATTTTATGGAACCCCTCACGGGTGAAGCGGCCGAAAACCTTGATAGAGCTTTTATTCACCTTAAAGAGTTTATAATTGCCTGGCTGGCCAGAAAAAAATCCGGCACATCATAAATAGTGTAAATAACTATGCATGAAAAATTAATTCTTATTGCGAAATTTGATGATATAAGTGATACTTAGTATCTTGGTATATTAAATAACCGTTTTATTTAAAAAATATGGAAAATTGGGAAGGGAAGACAATCCTTGTTGTGGAAGATGACGAAATCAGTCTGGAATTTCTGAAGGAATTATTTGAGCCTTATAAGGCGAAAATCATTGAAGTTGTCAATGGTGAATCTGCAGTGGAGCAGTGCAGGATCAGACCTGAAATAAATATGGTACTGATGGATGTTCAGCTCCCGGTTATGAATGGCAAAGAGGCCATGAGAGAGATAAAACGGATCCGCCCCGACTTGCCGGTCATTGCACAAACTGCATTTGCCATGTCGGGCGACCGTGAAAAATATCTGCGGGAAGGTTTTGATAATTATATTTCAAAACCTATCAATGTGCAGGAGATCATTGCGATAGTGAAGAAATATTTTTCACAGCCGCATGATGTGCATAACTAATTTTTTGAGTTGCCTTCAAAAACGATTAGTTTTATAGATCATAAGAAAAAAACTATGTACAACAAAATTAAATACGGGATAGTCCTTGTTTCACTTGTTTTTCTTTCCGGATGTATTTCAAGGCCTTCTGAAAGGCTGATGGAGTTTGATACCATTGCTGGCGGTCCCGCAGGGATTCCTGTTAACCCTCTGGATACTGCCGGTGACGGAATGCCCATTTTTTATAATATGTATCTATCGGTTGAACTTTCTTCCCTGTTTGAAAGCGCCGGTGCTGTTTTTACCCAGGAATTGATGAATTCATCTGATAAAGCTTCTGAGTATATTACAAGCTCCCAACAGGCTATAAATCTTGGGGTTTATGCCGTAGATCTGAGTTATGCCCGTGTTTTCGATCAGGTTGAAATGGCTGGAAGGTATTTTAACGCTATGAAACAGCTTGCCGAAGAACTTGGCATCCCCGGCGATTATTTTGAAAATACTGTGGAGAGGTTTGAAAAGAACTTTTCCAATAAAGACTCATTGATATTTCTGGCAAACGAAGTATATACTACCACCGACAATTATCTTAAGGAAAACGAAAGGTATACAACGGCGGCTTTAATTATAATGGGAGGCTGGATCGAGGCTATGCACATTGCAATTGATGTGGCCATCGAAAGCAGGGACCCCAATATCATTGAAAGGTTTATCGATCAGAAATATTCTCTTAATAACCTCATGATAATGCTGTCTGAACACAAAAAGGATGAAATGGTAAGGGAATATATCAACCGGCTCACCCAGATCAAAAAAGAATTTGAAAAAGTTGATATAAGTTTTGATGCCAATTTCAATCCGGAAACCCAGGAAGGTAAACAACTTGTTACAAAAGCTGTTGTTCAGATTGGTATTTTCGGAAAGAACATCACCAATTTCAGAAAAGAACTTATCAACTGATCGAGGGTTTCATTAAAATTTAATCTATCTTACTGAATTACATAAGTTCAGCTTTAGAACCCGGATCTATAGCCGGTTAAAATATTCTTTTTTCATGTTTTCTGTTTTTCAGGAATTTGACTAACTTAATGCTCACCATATCTTGATGGGGCATGGACAGGGAATTATTGTTTCTTCAGACAATTTTATCAAGTGAGATGATTTCTCACGGATTTCCTCTGGTTTATAAAGGTCCCTTAAACCACGAAACAATGAAGTTCTTTACGAAAATGGCTGAGGAAAAAATAGCCATTACCTGTAATGATGCTTCTGTGCAGAGAAAAGTTTTTCATGTAATGGTGGAAATGCTTCAGAATATTATCCGTCACTCTGCGGGTCCTGATAATACGGGGAGTGGTAATGGCATTTTCGTCATCGGTGAAGGCGCTGACTTTTTTTACGTAATTACTGGAAATATTATCCTCTCAAAGCATGTCAGGGAACTGGAAGAAGAGATAGAAATGCTGAATACCCTTGACCGTAAAGATCTGAATGCACTTCATAAAAAACAGATCCAGACAGGTTCTTTAAGTCTTAAAGGAGGAGCCGGCCTGGGTCTTATTGATATTATCAGGAAAACAGGCGAAAAATATGCCTATCAGTTTATTCGCCTGGATGAAAACCATCATTTCTTTGTGCTTAAATCAACAGTCTCTAAAAACTCCCAGTCCACCAACGATAACTAGCATATCCGAACTCTTTTCAGCATTTCAAGCAATCATTCCACAGTAATTGTAGATTGTATACACATTATTTTCTCAGGGTAAAAAACCTTTTTCGTATGCTATTCTCTAAAGATCAGAATACCAGTGGTTTATATTAGAAGCAAATTTCTGGCACGTTTTTTCTTCAGGTTAAGAAAGCAATCATAAAAATTAAACATCATGAGTAATTTAAGATTAAAAGGTAACTGGAACATACTAAAAGGGAAGCTGAAACAAAAATATGCCGATCTTACTGACGATGATCTGGTGTATGTAGAAGGTAAAGAAGATGAACTCTTTGGCAGACTTCAAAGAAAGACTGGACTTGCAGAAGATGAACTTGTTGAGGAACTCGAACGTTTATGAAACATCAAAAACCAAATAACCATGATAAAATTTCTGAAATTGATACTGTTGCCGGCAACATTCATAGTGATTGTTGCATGCAACCAAAGTCGCAGAGAATATAACGCACAAACTGAAGATACATCCGGCGGTTTCGAACAATCGCAAATCGAGAGACTTAAAAATGATCTGGCTGAAGCCGGAGATGAAATAGCCAGGGCTGCTGAAGATCA
>Ga0123335_1002561_pt1 | contig 26868 bp, 25 predicted proteins | sample BiotimSIPDNA_2_FD_89707 | JGI IMG/M metagenome (GOLD analysis project Ga0123335, IMG submission 89707) | Anaerobic biogas reactor microbial communites from Washington, USA - Biogas_R2 time_0 SIP DNA | ecosystem: Engineered > Bioreactor > Anaerobic > Unclassified | place: Washington, USA...
GGATAAGATAAAAAAATACTTCCCGCGCTCGTACACACCGAAGCGCATGGAAGAAACAATCATCAAGTTACTGGACAGCTGGATGCGTAAGCGGCAGCGTGACCAACAGAGATCATGAAATACAGGACATGACGCCGGACAGGAACTCTCTCTCCTGATCCGGCTTTTTTCATGCCCGGATTGCGGAGGAAAAATGAAAATCAGAGATTTCAAATATACACCGGAGATCGCAAATTGCCGGTTCCGAGGGCGCTGCAGAGCGAACGGATGTCCCGGTTGAGCGAGCGGATTGAAGCCGGTGTCATCGGATACCATGAAGCGCTTGAAGAAACATTTATGGAACACATGCCCCTGAGACAACGCGTTAAAATCGTCTCTGCCTGCTCTCATTGCTTCCGGCGGGATAAATCCCACATGCAGCGTTTTTCTGTTGCTCAGACAATCTTCGGCGTTGATCGCAAGCGCAATACTGCTGTGTATCTGATCCATGAGGAAATGAGCCATGCCTGTAATACGAATTAAGAAAAACAGGAATTACACCTATATGTCAAATTACCATCTGCGAGATCTTAATTTATCAAACAAAACATGCGGGCTTCTTTCTAAAATGCTTGCTTTGCCCGATAATTGGAACTATACAACTCGCGGCCTCGCAAAAATCTGCAAGGATGGTGTTGACAGCATTACATCACAACTAAAAGAACTCGAACAATATGGGTATCTGGAGCGCCATCGCATACGAGATAAGAGCGGTAAAATCATCGACATGGAGTATATTATTTATGAGGAACCGCATTGGCATTCACCAGATACGGAAAACCCGGATATGGAACAGCCATACAAGGGTCAACCACTCAAGGAAAAGCCCTCGCAAATAAATATAGATAAAACAAATACTGAAGAATCAATGACTGATCTATCTAATATCGATTCATTCTCTTCCGATGAACACCCGTCTGTTCTCGCCAATCTTGAAGCGAAGCGAAAGGAACCGAGATCCGGAGACATGGATATATGCAGAGAAATCATCAAGGAGAATATCTCCTACGATTATCTTCTGGAAGAGATGCCTCATGATAAAGACAGGCTGGAAGAGATCTTGGAACTGATCGTTGAAACCGTATGCTCCGCGAGAAAATCCATCCGTGTTGCCGGTGCGGATTACCCGGCAGAATTGGTTCGATCTCGGCTTATGAAACTCGACATGGAACACATCAGGTTTGTGTTTGACTGTCTCAAAGAGAACACCACGAAAATCCGCAATATCAAGCAGTATCTGCTGACCACGCTGTATAATGCTCCAACCACTATAGGCAACTATTACTCAGCGTTGGTTCAGCATGATCTTTGTGGAGAAGACTCTCACGAAAGATAATCGTGAGAGTCTTTTTCATTACACGAAAGACAAACTATTAAAACTCAAACCTAAAAGAGGAGGTGTGACCGCGATGTATCTTTACCTTCACCGTCCGGTAGTGCCGCCTTAGCCGCGCTGCCATCTGTCAAAACACCTAAGACAAATATAACACAAAGGCAAAAGGAGATCAAAATGAATCAATCCAAATATCCCAACAAGAAGAATGACAACAACAAGTTCGCCAAGACCATGGGTATCGTCATCTGTGTCCTGCTTGTCATCGCCATTATCGTTGGTCTTCTCCGCAGCTGTGATGGCAGAAAGCCTTTTGAGATGCCCGAGGATACCGCCGGTCCCGGTATTGTTTACGATGACGGCGCTGTTGAGGGCGGCTGGGATGAAGCCGATACCGACAAGATCGTTAAAAATCTGAACGAGAAGGTTGAAGAAGGCATGATCAATATCAGCATGAATACCTCTCCCAATTTCGCTGACGGCACTTCTGCCGGTAATCTGATGATCGTCAACGAGAGCATCAACCGTTATCCCCAGGTCGTCGAAATTACCCGAAACGATACCAATGAAGTTGTGTATAAGTCCGCTGCCATTCCCGTTGGCAGTAAGATCGAAACTGCCAAGCTTTCCGTAAATCTCGATGCCGGCACTTACGAATGTACCGCCATGTTCTACAATGTCGATCCCAACTCCGGAGCCTATCTTGGCTGTGCCGGCGCCATCATCAATATCACTGTCCTTGAATAAGGCATGATATAAATTGAAAATTCAAAGGAGAACTGCCAATGAAAAAGTTTGTACCCATCGTGCTCGCCCTCTGCATGGTTTTTACCATGTCCGTGACTGCGTTTGCCGCAGAAGTCAATACTGACGGCGGCTCCGGCTCTGCTCCCGTTTACCTCAGTTCCACCGAGGACGGTTCTATTGACGGTGTGCCTGCCGCCACTGCGATGTCCGTAACCGTTCCTACTGCACTTCCCATGGCTATGAGTCAGGCCGGTGATGTAACGACCGCGGATAACTGCAGAATCATCAACCACTCTTACGGCGCAGTCCGCGTGAAATCCGTTACCATCACTGCCGCGAACGGCTGGAGCCTCACCGCTTTCGGTGACAAGTCCACCCTCGCCGGTGAAAAGGTTGACTCCGACAAGCTCGGCTTTGCAATCTCCATCGGCGGCGGTCAGCAGGCTGCAACCGATGCTTCCGACTCTTCCGCTCAGATGCTCATTTCCACACCCATTGACGGCTGCTATATGAGCGGTATCGGCAATCCTGCAGGCAGCTCTGTTGCGGTTGACTACAGTGCCATCGTAACTCCGCTCTCTGCTCCTGTTACCAACGCCAACATCGCTGACGTGGTGTTTGTGATTGAATGGGACACCGCAGCGTAAGTAAACCAATAACGCGGATATTGGGCGGCGGAAGCCGCCCTCTTCCTATATCAAATAAATTCAAAGCCTAACGGCAGAAAAGGAGAATTTTATGGCCAAAACCATGAACAAATCCGCTTCCAAGATCATCGCACTGTGCCTCGTTCTCTGCATGATGTGCACCTTCTCCGTGACCGCGTTTGCGGCAGAGGTTGATACCTCCGGCGGCGAAGGTTCCACTCCCATCAACCTGACCACTACCAATGACGGCCTCGTTGATACCGACGGTGACGGTATTCCCGACACTCCCGGTACTGTGACCCCCACCAGGATGTCCGTTATCGTTCCTACCGTTCTCCCCATGGCAATGTCTGAAGACGGTGTTGTCGTGACCGCTGACAACTGCAAGATCGTCAACAACTCCTATGGTGCAGTCCGTGTGAAATCCGTCACTATTTCCGCTGCTTCCGATTGGCATCTTACCAAGTTCGGTGACAAGTCCATCCTCGCCGGTGAAAAGGTTGACTCCAACAAGCTTGGCTTTGCAATCTCCATCGGCGGCGGTCAGCAGGCTGCAACTGCCAACGATAACGCTGCTCAGCAGCTGATCTCTGCTCCTATCGACGGCTGTTATATGACCGGTGTCGGCGATACTGCTCGCAACACCGCTGCCGTCAACTACGCCGCCATCGTTACTCCCCTATCCGGTGCCGTCACCAACACTACAGTTGCTAACGTTGTGTTCGTCATCGAGTGGGATACCGCAGCCTGATTCAGCACCAAATGAATTGCAGACAAGCGGCTCATCTGAGCCGCTTGTCTGCAGAAAGGAAGGCAATATGAAGCATAAATCTATCACTGCATTTGTCCTTGCTCCGATGCTTGTACTTTTGCTCGGTGCAGCCGCTTTTGCCGCGTCGGAAACCACTGCAACCGTGCCTGTCACGCTCACGGTTGCCAACGAATACCGCGCGGTAAACGTAACCGTCCCTGCTTCTCTTCCTGTCTATGTAATCAACGGAACGGTTGTTGTCGCAGACAACGCAAGAATCATCAACAACTCCAAAACCGGTGCTGTTCAGGTGACAAAGATTTCGGTGACGGATGGTGCGTACGAAGTCGGTAACTATAATGACTTCTCCGGTAAAAAGACCATCGCCCTGAAAATCAACGGTTGTCCGACTGTGAGCGAGGGCAAGCTGAATATCACGAGCAAAGCCTTTCCTGTGATCGAAGCAGGAAAAAGTCAGCTTCTGACTTACTTCGCAAAGATTTCCGGTGATGCACCCAACGTGGATAATGTTAATGCCGCTGATGTCATAATCACAATTTCCATCGCGGATTAAACTGAAGGAGGACGCATGAAGATAAAGAAATTTTTCTCCCGCCGCGTCACTTCCTTGCTGCTGGTGTTCCTGTTGGCATGCTCTGTGTTTCCGACAGGAGCACTGGCGGCGGAAGCCGCAGAAGAACCCCACATTCACACAGTGGAATGTACGCATGAAGAAGTGATCGTTGAAATCACTCCGGTCGATGAAACAACCGAAGACTCTATCGAATCACCGATAGAGAGCAAAGTGACTCCTGCCTCCGGCTTTATCGGAGACAGCGCAGTTTCGTGGACTTTTGATACCGAGAGCGGAAAGCTGTATATCTCCGGCAGCGGTGACTGCGATGTGTTTACTTCCGCGGAAGATCAGCCTTGGGCTGAGTTCAGAACACAAATCACCGAAGTATGGTTTATGGATATGGAGACCGTATCGATCTCCAATCTCGCATACTGGTTTGATGGCTGCTCGGCTCTTGCCATGGCTGAGATTCCTTATACCACACCCATGATCGGCACAAGAGCCTTTGCCGACTGTCCGAACCTTACGGTTCTGCAGTTTTACTACTCTGACACTGACAATTTTAAAATCGTGCCCGGTGCGTTTTTTACTCCGTCTGCCACGGAGACATCTCTTCGTATAGTCACAGATCAGAAGAATGCGGTGTTGAATATCACGATGTATGATTGGGAGGCGGATAATCGCACCATTCATATGGCAGATGCATATGGGCTTATGGCTCTCTCTGGCTGCTCATTGAGCGACTGTTCCTGTTCGAATTGTGATTGGTATTACAATTACGTTTATATGGACTCGAGTAAACACAACACATGGGTATGCTGTACGATGTGTTCAGCGCAGTTCCTGCTTTCTCAGGATGCACATTCCTACGGCAGTGATGGTTACTGCAGTGCTTGCGGTCATTACAACTCCAGTTATGACACATCCGTGTGCTATCATAATTCCTCCTATTACTCCTGGTCCGGATGCACCTACTACGAGTATTGTTCTGATTGCGGCGAATGCCTTAGCTCCGGTGTAAGCCATGGCTCGACTTACACGGAGTGGTCAGGATGTAACTGGTATAATTACTGCCGGGACTGCGGTCAGCTGATAGACTCCGGTACAAGCCACGGGACTTATTCCTATGGTGCATGGGAATATTACAGTTCCACACACCATCGCCGCTTCTATTCCTGTAATGACTGTGGTCAAGGCTCCTATTCTTATGGCAGCCATTCCAAGACCACAAAGTACACCATGTACAATGATACACAGCATCAATATGGATCGTACTGTTCTGCCTGCAACAGTTATGTGGGATCAACCTCGTATCAAAATCACTCGTTCTCTTACGGTTCCTGGTCCGATTATTCCTCTGCTCAGCACCGCAGAACAAAAAGCTGTTCCTCTTGCGGTTATAGCACCTACGAGTATGCCAACCATTCGCTGTCGTATGGTTCGTGGACATCAGACAGCGACACACAACACAAACGCACTGTCAGCTGTATTTGTGGACATGAGGACTATGATTACGAAGAGCATGCCGACTCGGACAGCGACGGATACTGTGATGAATGTTCACACCCGATGACGTTCTTCTCCGTCACTGTGCCTGCTGACATGAGTCTGACCGTTGCAAATGACGGCTGCGTTTATTCCGCAACAAACGCAGCTGTAATCAACAATTCTTCTCATGGTGTAGAAATCACTTCTGTCACCGTTACTGCCGGCAGCGGCTGGACAATCGTGCCGTATGACTGCAACATGGCAAACGAGAAAGTGGACTCCAAGCTGATCGGCTTCTGTCTCAACGATGCTGTAACGACTAAGATCGGCACGAGTGAAAAGCTTTCTCTCCCGACCAACTGGACGATTGACAGAGACGATACTTTCCCGTTGGTCTATGATGCTACCGTCTCCGCGACTTCAGATGTGCTCTCCAATGAACATGTATTGACACTGGTGTTTGTGATTAACTGGGCACCCCGTTAATCTCTCAAATCCCTTCAAAGAATCGAGGTGATGCATCTTGCAGGAAGAAGTTGAAAGCAGGACGGTAACTCTCGTGGTCAACACGATAAAAATGACAGCCAATGTGCTGAAAGCAGCCATTTCCAAGTACCTTGCCTATTGCAAGGAAAAGAAACTGGAAAAGGCTCGTGCCGGTCCCGTTAAACCACGCGGTAAGCAGACGGTAAAACAGCTTGCAGAGCAAAATCAGGGTGTATCCAATATCGAAATCACGGACAAGAACATTCGTGACTTTGATCGAGTCGCCCGAAAATACGGTGTAGACTACGCTTTGAAGAAAGATAAAAGCGGAGAGATCCCCAAATACCTTGTCTTCTTCAAGGCTCGTGACGCGGATGCTCTTACTGCAGCGTTTAAGGAATATACTGCAAGAACAGACCGCAGAAAAGATCGTCCGTCCGTTCTCAAACTGCTTCGCAAACTCAAGGAGCAGGCAAAGACCATCGACACGCCGAAAGTGCGGAAAAAGGAGATCGATGCGCGATGAAAAAGCCTGTGAATATCAAGAAAATCATCCTGTCCAATATCCCATACGTGTTTATAGCTCTTTTGACAACAAAGCTCGGTCAAGCCGCAAGGCTTGCACCGGGCTTTGACTTTTCCTCAAAGGCTATTCACATCATGGAAGGCTTGACCTTGGCATTCCAGAATATCGTGCCGAGTTTCCATCCCATTGACCTATGCGCAGGTATCGCAGCTGCCGGTATGATTCGCCTTGTTGTCTGCATGAAGAGCAAAAATGCGAAGAAATACCGTAAAAATGAAGAGTATGGTTCCGCAAGATGGGGCAAGCCCGAAGACATCGCTCCATTTGTTGATCCCGTTTTTCAAAACAATATAATCCTCACACAGACCGAAAGCCTCATGATGAGCAACCGACCTAAAGACCCCAAAAACGCAAGAAACAAGAATGTATTAATTGTGGGAGGTTCAGGTTCGGGAAAAACAAGGTTTTTCATAAAACCTCAAATTCTCCAACTGCATAGCTCATATGTGGTAACCGACCCGAAGGGTTCCGTGGTATGCGAGGTAGGCAAGCTGCTTGAGCGTAACAACTATCGCATCAAAATCTTTAACACCATCAATTTCAAGAAGAGTATGCACTATAATTCCTTCATGTATATCCGGGCTGAAAAGGATATCCTGAAGCTGGTAACGACCCTGATTTCAAACACCAAGGGTGACGGTAAATCGGGCGATGAGTTCTGGACAAAAGCAGAAACGCTTCTGTACACTGCCTTGATCGGCTATCTGTATTATGAAGCGCCGCCGGAGGAACAGAACTTCGCCGCTCTGCTTGAACTAATCAACTCCATGGAAGTCCGCGAGGATGACGAGGAGTACAAGAACCCCGTAGATAAGATGTTTGATGAGCTTGCAGATAAAGACCCGAACCACTTTGCTGTAAGGCAGTATAAAAAATACAAACTCGCCGCAGGTAAGATAAAATATAGAAGACTTATTGATGAACCCATTTTGGGGTGAAAACACTTGATGAGGCTTCTATTTTCTTTTGCCAAAACATTACGGAAGGAGGATGGAAATGGCTAAGAAAAAGGATAAAATCACCGCTTTATATGAACGTTTGAGTCATGATGACGATCTACAGGGCGAGTCAATGAGTATATCCCATCAGAAAAGAATTCTCGAAGATCACGCCGAAAGACTGGGACTTAGGAACATTGTCCACTTCACGGATGACGGCGTCTCCGGTCTTCGGTTTGACCGTCCCGGCTTTGTGGCGCTGATGAATGAAGTAAAAGCCGGGAATGTTGAGGCGGTCGTTATCAAGGACATGAGTCGTTTTGGGCGTGATTATCTGCAGGTCGGAAACTACACGGAGCTTCTCCGACAGAAGGATGTCAGACTGATTGCTCTGAACGATTCGGTTGACACTATCAAGGGCGATGATGAATTTGCTCCATTCCGTAATATCATGAATGAGTGGTATGCAAGGGACACAAGCAAGAAAATCCGCTCAGCCTATCAAGCAAAGAACCTTGCCGGAAAACACACCGCAAGCTCGGCTCCGTATGGATATATGAAATCCGAAACAGACAAGAACCAATGGATTATTGATCCAGAGGCTGCTGCTGTTGTCAGAAGAATCTTTGCCATGAGTATGGACGGGAAAGGACCATATCAAATCTGCAAGGTATTGACAAATGAACACATCGAGATACCTGCCTACTATATGCAGAAGAAAGGTGTCGGACTCTGGAAAACAAGAGAAATCATGAACCCATATACATGGGGCAGCTCCACTGTTGTCCATATTCTTGAAAATCCCGCCTATCTCGGTCATACCTGTAATTTCAAGACGAGAAAACATTTCAAGGATAAGAAAAGCCACTATGTCGATAAAGACCAGTGGACAATCATTTCCAATACCCATGAAGCTATCATCGACCAGGAAACCTTTGACAATGTACAGAGACTTCGCGGCAATATACGCCGTTATCCGGACGGATGGGGCGAAGCCAATCCTCTCTCCGGACTGCTGTACTGCGCTGACTGCGGAGCGAAAATGTATGTCCATCGTGTCAACAACGGAAAACGGATACCGCAATTCACATGCTCAGCGTACAGCAAAACACCTGTCGGTGTTCTCTGTAAAACACAGCACAGAATCAATGCCGATGTCGTTATGACTCTCATCAAGGAAACGCTGAAAGAAATCGTGAAGTACTCGCAAGAAGATGAAGCGTCCTTCCTCGAAACCGTACATCAAGCACTTACCGAACAGTCAGATAATGACATGAACGAACAGATACGAAGACTGTCATCCTGTCGTAAACGAATCGACGAGCTTGAAACGCTCCTCTGCCGTATTTATGAAGACAATGCCCTCGGACGGCTTCCGAATGAACGATACAGAATTCTGAATGCACAGTATTCCGAAGAACAGGCAGGACTGAAACGGGAGATTACCGATATTCAGCTTAATTTGGATGAATCTGATACTTCCGTAATGTCAGAGGCAAAGTTCATTGCTCTTGTTAGGAAATATCAAGGCTTTGATGAGATGACAAACACCATGCTCAATGAGTTTGTAGAGAAGGTGCTTGTCCATGAACGTGATGAAAAAGGCGTCAGAGAGTCACCGCAGACCATTGAGATATACTTCAATTTCATCGGACAATTCACAGTTCCCAATTCCACCGTTCCTCTGACTGCCGAACAGCAGGCAATTGCTCCGGAGCTGCAGGCACAGCGTGAAGCTCTCAGACAAAAACGCCGTGAGGCATATCAGAAACGAAGAAAAAGCGGCAAGGATCAAGCCTACTATCAAAAAGTCAAGGGTAAAAATAAGTATGCTTTGGATGCAAGGAAAGAGGAAATCCGTGCCGAAGACAGAGCGAATGGGATATACTATCTTCCTAAGCAGATTGCTGACAGCGACAGAGCTGTGTGAAAGGAGAGATACCTGTCACCGCGCATCCTGAAGTGTTCGACGATCTCTAGTTGCAACGTTTTATTACGTAGACGCTGTTCTTTTAAATCGTCCAGTAAAAGTTCCTTGGCGTAAGGAGCCTTTGACACGACCAGAATCGGGAGTGTCGGATAAGTCTCCCGTAGCAGCTCGATAAACCTCGGGTAGCGTTCTGCCATCACCTCATATGACGCGATATTCACCTCTGTATCGAGCACAAATGTGCGCATCGCTTCGATTTCACGTAGCGCATACGCGGCTTCGGATCGCACTGACCTCCACTGGAGATGCTCTCATCGCGTGCTATAGCAATGCGGATTACCTACACAGCCGTCCGGACGGACGTAGACGTCAAACCAACATTGACTCGTCGCTGTCAGGTGGTCGTGCGTCGCGCTTCCGCCCCAGCAGACGCGAACGCGAAGTGTCCGAAGCTTCGTGTGAAAGCGTACCTGACCGCCCGCCGTATGTTCTGCGTGCATCTCCACGAATTTTGGCAGTGTAAACGGCTGGTTCAGCGGCATCCACCGATAACCCCATCGGGGCGTAGAATGGGAACCCTTCGAGGACAAACGATGCGTGGTTTGGCGTGTACCAGTGCAGATGCGGTATATCCATAAATACCTCAATCTTTATGATTAACAAAAGCAAGCGGACGTTTTCTATAAAAACGCCCGCTTTATTATTATAGCCGCTCAGGTGTGAGCACCGCCAGTCCCAGCGTCTCGGCAACTGTCCGCAGCGCGTCGGTTACATCACCTGGCGCGATGATACAGTGGTGCGCGATGCCGGCGTCGAGCATCTTCTCAAGGTACTCTTTTACCGGTGTTACGACTTTGAGCATCGCGTGCAGCTCGCTGTAACGGATTGTCGGATACGACAAACTCTCCGCGCCGGACAGCAGCATCCGGTAGCCGTCAGGTGTCTCGAGCAGATGGGCGATGGTGACAGGGCCAGGCTTCATGATGAACTCGTAGTTGGCGCCGTTACCGTCAAAGCCCCATTCCTCCGGCGTCGGTGTAATGGTGATGTCGGCGTCCGATGTCGCGAGCTTCGGCGACGCAATGCCGTGACCGATGACCAGCGCAGCATTGAGCGTCTCGTCATACTCACCCCACTCGCCCATCAGCCCCGCTTCACCGGTCAGCGAACGGTACAGCAGCATTGTAACGAGTCCCCCGAGGTCGCCCTCACAGCACACGGCGTCGAGCCGGTCGTTTTCAATGAGCAGCGATGCACCAAGCCGTGCCGATGTGCGGGTCATGCGCTGCAGGAAATGCTGGTCAAGGAAGCAGAGTGCGTCGAGCCGGAAGCGTTCAGCGAGCCGTCCCATCGCGATTCCCAGCCTACATGCGCGGACGATGTCGTCACGGGTGATGTCACGCGTCCGGAAGCGGGTCAGCAGCGTATCCGCCAGTGCCTCACTCTCCGCGTCTGTCACCTTCTCCCACTCGCCGGTCAGATGTTCGCTCTGGATGTAGATGACGTTGACGTCAAAGGTCGCCTTGAGGAAGGTCTTGGACAGCTCGAGGTCGTACATCCCGCGGAAGACATGCCCAATCACACCGATATTGCGCTCTTTGATGTCGAGGATCGCCTGTAATGCTGCGATCCATGTCCGAATCTTCCCATACGCGCGATCATCGTTCAGGCTGCCGACAACGGTGCGGAACTTACGTCCGAGCTTGCGGAAGGTGCCGGTGAGTTGGGAGGTGCCGATGATCCCGGAGTTGCGCAGACTGTGACAGTAGTCCGATGCCGGGTCGACATCCTGTGCGGTCTGGATGGAAAACAGCAGAACGGGGACGTTCGGGACATGGTTCAGCGCGTGCAGCGTAATGAAGTCGGTGATGTAGGTGCCCCCGACGACGATCACCGCGTCGATCTTCTCGTCCTCAAACCGTCGCCCGGCATCCTCAGCAGCGTCGAGCGTGTCGCACATTTCAGGGACGGTCAAAGTAACCGGCAGCTCTCCGATACGGCGGGTCACCACCGCGAGGTCAGCCTTTACCATCGCCTCCAGTTCCGGGTACATCCGCCAGTACTCGAAGTACCCACACAGCAGCAGTCCGACGCGCAGCCTGCGCTTCTCACGTTTTTTTGTCAGAATGTCGCCGAATACATCAGTTGTCGCTTCCTCGAAAGATCTGATCATGCTTTCCTCCTGTGCGGCACGCTATCAAGCAGCGCCTTCGCGTTTTTATAGATGATTTTCTCCTTGTCTGCGTCCGATATCCGTGAAAACAGGATGCTTCCGAGGCAGTAGTTCGGGTCATACCACGGCATATCGGTTCCGAATAAAACCCTGTCCGCACCGACGGCGTTGACCAGGCGGTCGACAATACCGTTGTGTCGGTGGATGTCGCACAGGTCAAGGTAGATGTTGGGGTAGGTTTTCGCAAGCGTAATGGCAGCCTCAGCCTCACCCGGAGACGTATGCCCCATGATCAGACGCAGCTTCGGACGCTTCTTCAGCACACCCTCCGCGTTCTTTGGCGCGTTGTACGGCAGCTCACCCCATGTATGCGACAGCACCGGCAGCTCATGCGCGAGCGCGAAGTCGAGTACGTCGTCGTAGGCGGGTCCGTCGAGATCGTAGCGATGGTAGCCGGGCAGCAGCTTGATGCCCAGGTAACCCGGGATCGTCAGGATGTCACCGAGCCGTGCATTGAAGCGATCGGCGTAGTTGGGATTGAAGGTGAAGTAGCCGTAGAAGCGGCCGGGGAAGCGTGACATGGCGTCCTCAAGCTCGCGGTTCATCGCCGACGGATCGAACAACGCGCTGTGCGGCGAAGTAAACGCGCAGGCGACGTTCTCGCGATCCATCAGTGCGATCATCTCATCAGCCGTCGCAATGCTCAGAGATGTGCCGTAGTTCGCGCCCATATGCGTATGCGCGTCGATGATCGGAATTTGCGAGCGGCCCGTCTCGAGATAAGCCCGTGCAAGTTCGGATGTGTTTGTCACAGCGCGGCACCTCCCATCACGCGTTCGATGTTTTTGTATGCGATGTTCTCAAGATCATCCTGCTTCAGGCCCGCACCAAGCAGCGTACACAACGGTCCGCCGTAGTTATCCATCGGCATGTTCGACCCGAACAGCAGCCGCTCCGAACCGTATTGATTCACGAACGCCGGCAAGCCGTTGATCACCTGATAGTCGCTCGTGTCGATGTACAGGTTTTTGTATGCCCGGATAAGCGGGTAGAAATAGCGGTCGGAGCCCCAGAGACCGTAGTTTGTCAGGATGACCGTAAGGTTCGGAAACTCTTTCATAGCAGCAAATATATGCTCCCAGTTTTCCATCGGCGTGAGATACAGCGGAATATGCCGCTCATCGAGGACATCGAGCAGCTCGCCCATCGTGACGCGGTCGAGGAAGTAGCGGTTGCGCTGCGGGAATGCGCGGAGTGCCCGCACGCCGTGCGCCTTCATCGCGGGCAGCAATGTCTCCGGTATATAGTCTGCTTCGGTGATCGGCGGCAGGATTGTCCAGGTCGCATGGAGACGCGGCTTCCCGGCGATCTCCGGGGTTAGCGCAGCATTTCCGTAGGTCGGGTCGGTGTCGTACATCGCCTGATGCCAGACATACGCCTCTGAGATACCCGCGAAGTCCATCTCTGCAAGCAAATCTCCCGCGTGTTCCAACTGCCGGACGCGTTCGATCACCGGGTAGTTCTCGTGATTGACGATCACCCTGTTTACGCTGTCCAGTCCTATGCATGCGCTGCAGTCAATGATGCGCATGATGTTCCCTCCTTACGCATGGTCGAGGAACCGTGCTGGATTCCCGACAGTTAAAGTTTGCGTTTCCGATGTGCTCATCCCGAAATCCATCAGCATCGGGACGATGTTTCGCGCAATGTGGTCATAGCCCCACCCGCCCCAATGATGCAGGCAGCTCTTCAGGCAGACGTCGTTGGTGATCAGCAGCTGATCCCCCATCCCGCGTGCGTACAGTTCACAGACAGTCTTCGCGCGGTCACGGTCGGTCGCAAAAGAGCCTTCGAGCAGATTGCGGTAACGGCGGTCGACATAATACTCCTTGCCGAAGTTGTCGAACTCTACCAGTATATCCAGTTCCAGCAACTTCTCGACGTAATCCATTCTGAGCGCTGCGTCTGCGTGGTCGATGCAGACCTTCCTTGGGTCAACGCCGCGCTTCAATACAAACCTTGCCGCGTCAACACCTGCATCTGTCCAGAGGCTCGCGTGGATATGCAGCCCAACGCCGGTCTCACGCTGCGCGTATGCGGCAGCTTCGAGCGAACGGTACTCACCGGGTGTGATCTCGCCGGATGTGCCGATTTCGCCGATCATCCCCGCGCGAATGCCGGTACAGACGCCGTCTTCATAGACGCCCTCAGTCAGGTCACGCAGCAGCTCGTCCGTCATCTGCGTCACGGTCATCTCACGCATGTCCGGCGTTCTGGCAGCGTCAATGTAGAACCCGCACCCCATCACAATATAGACACCCGTCGCCTCGCTCACCCGCTGCAGTTTCTTCGCGTCACGCCCAAAGTCGCGTGTCGTTGCGTCCGCGATGGTTATGCCGCCGGCTCTGGCGTATTCCGCAACCTCCCATGTCTGCGCAGTTTCGTCGTCCAGCACCGCGTTGTCCAGAACCGCGTAGGGGTTGCGCGTCAGGTGTCCAAAGTTCCGTAAGCTGATTTGTTCGTGGAACACACGGTGCAGCTCCGGGTCATCGTAGTCACTGACCAAAGGCCGCAGGTCGCAGAAGATGTGCTCATGCGGCAGTGTAAAGCCTGCCCGTTCCTTCGGGATGTCGCCTGTCACCGTCGTGATCATCGGATTTCTCCTTAATATTTGCAGGCTTATGTAGCCGCTTTATTCGTTGCTGTACGGGTCCGCCGCATCGCGCAGACCGTCACCGAGGAAGTTGAACGCCATCACTGTAATCACCAGGAATCCCGCCGGAATCATTAGCCACGGGTAGCTCACGATGCTGTTGAGGTTCTGCGCCTGCTGCAGGATGACGCCCCAACTGATCGTAGGTTCACGCAGCCCGAGTCCGAGGTAGGACAGCGACGTCTCACCCAGGATCATTCCCGGGACAGACAGTGTCATACTCGCGATGAGGTAGCTGATAAACGACGGAACCATATGCCGGATGATAATGCGCATATTCCCGGCGCCGACGACCTTTGCTGCGCGGATAAAGTCCTCTTCACGCAGTGAGATGAAGCGCGCGCGGACAGTTCTCGCGATACCAGCCCAACCGACCAGGCTCAGGATTACAACGATACCCATGTAAACCCACATCTGCGGCCACGCCAACGGCAGCGCAGCCGACAGCGCCATCCATAGCGGATAGGTTGGAATACACGAGATGAACTCGATAATCCTCTGGATGATCAGGTCGACACGTCCACCAAAGTAGCCGGAGATGCCGCCCAGCAGCACACCGATCACAAAGCTGATCAGAATCCCCAACAGCCCGATGCTCGTTGAGATGCGTACGCCATAGACAACGCGGGAGAACAAGTCACGCCCCAGCCGGTCTGTACCCGCGAGATACAAGTACCCGCCGCTTTCTTTTTCGATCCCAAACAGGTGAACATCCGTCTCGATGACGCCCCAGAGCTTGTAGGGGTCGCCGTGTACGAAAAGCCGCACTGGGTACTCGACGTCGCGATTCAACGTGTATTCACGCGCGAGGGTTTTCTTGTTATACCCTTGATCATACGGATTCACAAAGCCGCGCAGGGAAAATCCTTCCTTCCCTACAAATCGGATTACTTGCGGGGGCATGTACACCTGTTTGTCATTCACACGGTTGGGGTCGTTCGGCGCGACGAACTCGCAGAAGATTGCAACCAGGTACAGCAGAATCAGCAAGACCAGTGCGACAACCGCCAGCTTGTTCTTGCGGAACTTCCACCACATCATCACGATCGGACGCGCCATATAGAGCTGTTCGCTCTGTTCGGTCTCCTCAAGCGCATCCTCCAGGGGGACAGACGCGACAGGTTCTTCCATCAGAGCCGTCTTCTTGGTCTCTTTCATTCGCTCACCCCTATTCCAACCGGATGCGCGGGTCTATCAATGCCAGCGCGATATCGGAAATGAATACCCCAACCAGTGTCATCAGGCTCTGGATGAGTAAAATTGCTCCCGCAAGATACATATCCTGCGACTTGAGTGCCGTCAGCATCAACGGTCCGAGTGTCGGGAGATTCAGCACGATCCCTGCGATCGCCTCGCCGGAGATCAGTGCCGGAATCGCCAGACCTACGCTTCCCATGTTTGGAATAATTGCTATGCGGAACGGGTATTTGATCAAAAGTCGGCTCTCGCGCATACCCTTCGCCCGCGCTGTGGCAACGTAGGGCTTGTTGATCTCGTCGAGCATGTTCGCGCGGACTCCGCGGAAGCCCGAAAGGTTTGTGAATGTGACCACGCAGATTGGCAGAAGTAGATGTTTCGCTCCGTCCAGCAGCTTCGCCATGCTCCACGGAGCCGCTGCAAACTCTCTTGAGTACAGCCCCGCGAAGCTCTTTCCCGTGATCGAGTACACAATCCACAGCGCGATCAGAGCTGTGACAAATGCCGGAACCGATGCCCCGATCATTCCCAAAAAGGACGCGCTGTAGTCCACAATCGTGTTTTTCTTCAGCGCAGTCCAGAAGCCGATCAGAAATCCCAACAGCGTCGTCGTCAGGAAGACAATTACCGCGATCAGCAGAGAAACACGAAATGCCGGTAGGATCACCTGCATCGCGGGCTTTCCGTATGCGAAAGAGTATCCGAAGTTGCCCGAGGGAAAGCCGCTGATCCATTTAAAGAACTGCACGATCATCGGCTGGTCAAGTCCGTACAAAGCTGTCAGACGCGCGATTTCATCTTCCGTTACGATCTGTCCTTTCGCTTGAAGCCCACTGATGTACGTCGTCAGATAATCTCCGGGGGGAAGCTGAATGATGATAAACGCCACGATTGTCACAGCAATCAACATCAAAGCCATGTAGACCAGTCTCTTACACAGATATTTGCCCATCTTTCCCGTCCCCCTTATTATATCCGAAGCGTCTCCAGCTCCAGCAGTTCCGCCACGGTCTCCAACTCCCGCGTCAGATCCATATGGCTCACGATGCAGTGCTGCGTCACGCCAAACCGGAAGATTCTTTCAATATACTCCTTTACCGGACACCCGACCTTCATCAGTCCGTACAGGTCATTATACACAAGCTCCGGCGTTTCTATGCTCTCTACCCGCGAGATCAGCATCGAGTAACGCGCACCCGTCTCTAGAACCGAGCCAAGCGTACAGATACCGGGCTTTACCGCGAACTCGTAGTTCACGCCTGTACCCTCAAGTCCCCAAGCTTCCGGTGTCTTTGTCAGCGTCACATCACTGTCCGACTTCGCCATCCGCGGATCCGCGACACCATGGCCGCTGATAAAGCATGCGTTCTTTTCCTCATCATATCCCGCCCATTCGCCTTGCATCGGGTTTTTCCCGCTCAGGCTGCGCATCAGCATCGTCATCACAATCCCGCCGATGTCGCCCTCGCAGCAGACCGGGATGTGCTGTTCCTCCAGCAGCAGCGACGCACCCAGACGTGCCGTCGTGCGGAACAGCTTCTGGATGTAGTGCTGATCCAGCAGGCACAGCGCATCCAGCCGGTAGCGTTCGACCAGCCGTCTCATTGCAATCGCGAGCCGGCATGCACGCTGCAGGTCGTACGCCGTGATCTCACGCATCCGAAACCGCTTTCCCAGACGTTCTGCGAGCACTATAGCCTCACGTTCGTCTGTCTGCTCCCATGCCTCTACCAGGTGTGCGTTCTGCATGTAGATTACGTTAACGTCGAAAGTTCCCTTGAGGAATGTTTTGGACAGCTCAATATCGTACATTCCACGGAACACGTTCCCGATCACACCTATGTTCGCGTCCTGGAGGTCACGCAGTGCCTGAATCGCACGAAGAAAGCGAGAAATTTTTTCATACGCCTCGTTATCATCTACGCTTCCCACTACGACTTCGCACTTCCGGCCAATCTTACGGAATGTCGCAGTGAGCTGCGCTACACCGATCATACACGAGTTGCGCGCACCGCGTGTGTACGTCCATGTCCCATCGACCGTGCCGTCGTCCTGCGCCGAGAAAATTAAAAGCGGTACTTCCTTCACGTACTTTAGCGCATGCATCGTGATGTAGTCTGGCACGTATGTCCCCATTACCAGCACCAACGCGTCGATCTCACTCTCGCGCAGAATCTGGCTTGACATCTCCGCTGCGTCCAGCGTGTCCACCAGGTCTGTACACACAATCGCATACTTCTCTCGCAGGTGCGCTTCGATCACATGCATCTCCCGCTCCACCTTTTCCCGAAGCGTGTCCCCGAACATGCGCCAGTACTCAAAATATCCGAACAACAACAGACCAACCCGGATTTGTTCGCGTTGCCGCTTCCGGCTCAACAGATCGCCGAATACGTCCTGTGTCGATTCCTCGAACGAGCGAATGTTCATACGCTTCTTTCCTCTCTATCCCTGTTAACGTCTTTCTGGACAGGCTGCCGATCCTGTGACGGCGAAACCCCTATATTTGCTTTATAGATGCGTGAGAAGTACAGCGGGTCGCTATATCCGACTTCCGCCGCGATTTCAACGATGCTTTTCTGAGGATGCGTTTTTATTAGCCTACGCGCGTGTTCCAGACGTTCGTTAATCAGCAGTTTGCGAAACGATAATCCTGTATGTCTCATCAACTCACGGTTGACTGTCGCTTCTGATATATAAAACTCCTTTGTAAGGTCTTCCATTGTCATCGCTTTGGTATGATTCTCACGGATATACCGTTCAATCTTTTGTGCCAGAGCCGTGCCCACGGTATCGTCTTGTTTCGTGCGATACTCCGGGACACGCAGATGTCGTTCAAGGAATTCACGGCGTGCGATGGCACCCGCCAACGCGTCGAACAATTCACGCTCATGAAGCGGCCGCAGCAGGTACGCGCACGCTCCTGTTGAGAGCACACCTCGCACTGTTTCATAGCAAAACCCATCCGCATCGCCGAACAGAAGCAACACTGCCATAGGGCTGACTTCGCGGTAGCGCCGCGACAACCCTTCCCACTCCGTTATATTCATCGATAGGATTGCCAGTGCCGGCTTCACTGTTTCGAGCGTCTGCCGAAGGTTGTCCGGCGCATACCCGATTGGCTGAAGCGGAAATTCACGGCAGACTGCGTCTATTCTGCGGCGTTCCGTAGCGTCTTCCGTAGCGATGAGGATTGTGTACATATCTCCCCCGCTTGTATTCCGATGTTCCCCCGGGATGTATCAGCACCCCGGGGGATTTTTGCTTTACTTATACCACTGACAGGGATTCACGTTGCCGCCGACGCCATAGGTGAAGATGACCCAAGGCTCATAATCAGCCGGCGTGTTGAGCAGATCATTTGAGCAGACACAGAAGCTGGGCAGTGGCGTGCAGATGCCGATCGTCGGGAACAGCTCACCATAGAGGTCAAGAAGCTCCTGGAATTTGGCAGCAGCTTTGTCCTCATCGCCCTCAGCAAGGATCTCGTAGCCTTTGGCCGCCATGTCCTTCACGATCTGCGGAGGCTCAATACCTTCGGCGCCGTTCGACGCATTCCACTTTGCCCACAGCGTGCCCCAGCGCTGATCCCAGCCGGCGGACATCGTGGAGTAGGCCTTGACACTCTTGGCATCGAGGATCATCGTACCGCCGGAACCGGAGGACAGCGCGGTAATCTCAAGCTCCCCCGCGTTGTTCAGCTCGTTCCAGATATCCGGCGCGACAGCCTTGACGACCACATTCAGGCCGATTGCCTGCCAGTAGCCCGCGCAGAGGTTGCCGCAGTCCACCCAGAAGTCACCGTAGGTCGGGATGGTGAACTGGAACGTCATTGGCTGACCGTCCGGGCCTAAGCGGTAGCCGTCGGTGCCGCGTGCTGTCAGGCCCAGCTCATCCAGAAGCTGATTCGCGTAGTCGGGGTCATATTCGATGTATTGATTTGCAAGTTCCTCATCCGCGAACGCAGATACCGCACACGGGCACTGCTGCGACGGGATGCCCTGGAAGTCCGCGACGGTTACCAGCAGTGAGATGATCTCTTCACGGTTAATCGACTGCGACAGTGCGATACGGAAGTTCTTGTCGCTGAGCAGTGCACCCTTCTGCGGATCCTGTGAGGCGAGGTTGGGCATAATCAGGAGCTTGTGGTTAAAGTCTGCGGACGCGAGGATCAGACGGTAGTTGCCGGCATCGGCATTCTCCGCGAGCATCGGCCATTGCGTGAAGTCCTCACCGATCGGCGCGTTAATGTAGTCGACCTCGCCGGACATCACCTTCAGCTTGAGCGTCTCGGAGTTATCCACATACTCAACCTGGACATAATCGAGATAAGGGAGCTGGTTGCCTTCGGAGTCGGTTTTGAAGTAGTAGGGGTTACGCTCGAATCGGCGGATGAGGTCATCCTCGGAAATGCTGATCATACGCCAGGCGTAAAGGGTCGGACGGTCGACGTTCTTCTGGTAGTTGTTCTTGAACTCGTAGAGCTTCATCCAGTCGTCGTAGTTTTCAGCCTTGGCAAGCTTGGTAAGCTTAGCGGCATCGACATACCGGTCGTTGAACTGACTCATATACGCAGACGGAACGAACAGCGTATTGGTATTGCCTTCCTGACACATGATGTACTTGAACGCAGGGTTCGGGACGGTGAAAACGATTTCGAAGGTGTATTCGTCGATGATGTTGATGACGCATGGTTCGCCGCCCGCCATGAAGTTATTCGGAAATGCGGTGGAGAGCGCGGTATTCTGCCAGACATCCTCATAGACGTAACGGATGTCTTCAGTGGTGACGGGGTCACCGTTTGACCAGCGCAGACCCTTGCGGATGGTTAGGATAAACGAAGATGCGTCGGCGGACTGCTCCCAAGCTTCGATGATGTTGGGCTGCATCGCGGACAAGTCGTCGTTCCAGCCGAGCGCGGGCTCATAGAAGCCGAGGGTCTGGTAAGCCTGGCCTGCATAGCCTGACGGGAACGCGCCGTAAAGAGTCTCACCATAGGTACCGATGTCGTCGTGGACGTTGACGGTGATGACGTTTTCCGGGAGACGGGCGTCGACAGGCTCGAGGTCGCCGGACGCTACGAGCGCGGCGAGCATCGGGGCCTCGTTGTAGGCGCTCTGTTCGGGGGCCGCAGTCGTGGTCGCGACAGCGACGGTCGTGGCGGCGGAGGTAGCGGCCTTGGTTGTTGTGACGGCGGTGGTTGCGGCAGCCGTCGTCGCGGCAGTGGTGGTCGCGGCAGCTGCAGTTGTAGCAGCGGTCGTCGCGGTAGGAGCGGTTCCCGTACAGCCGGCGAACAGAGTCGTCAGCAACAGGACCGCAAGGATCAGGGCTGCGAACTTTCTGGTTTTCATGGGGCATCCTCCTTCATATTATATCAGAAACCGTTAGGAATGTCCAACGTATCCTGCCGGGCTATTCCTTAGTACTGACCTGAGAAACGGGACTTTGCAGTGCGCCGTCGCGGACGGCATGACATGCAACGAGATGTTCGGGTTCACCGTCTGGCGCGACATTGACCAGAGCCGGCCGTATCTTTCCGCACGCCTCAGTTGCGAACTTGCATCGCGAGACAAACGCGCAGCCGGGGTACTCCTTGGAAGGGTCGCCAACCTCGCCGCTGACGGAGACGACAATCTTGTTGCGCTTGCCGTCGATAGTGGGGATAGCGCTGATGAGCGCACGGGTGTAGGGGTGGAGGGTATTGTCGAAAAGTTCATCAGAATCGCAAAGCTCGACGATACGTCCGAGGTACATAACGAGCACGCGGTCGGAGATGTGCTTGACGACACTGAGGTCATGGGAGATAAAGAGGTAGGTAAGCTTGTACTCATCCTGGAGGTTTTGCAGCAGCTCGATGATCTGCGCCTGTACGGAGACGTCCAGCGCGGAGACAGCTTCGTCACAGATGATGAAGCGCGGGCGCATGATGAGGGCGCGTGCGATGGAGATGCGCTGACGTTGACCTCCGGAGAAAGCGTGGGGGTAGCGCTTCATGTACTCCGCACGCAGCCCGACGCGACGCAGGATGGCACCGACGCGATCGTTGATCTCATCGGCGGAGGACGAAAGGTAATTGACGATGAGGGGCTCACCGACGAGGTCGCGGACGGTCATGCGGGGGTTGAGGGAGGAATAGGGATCCTGGAAGATCATCTGAGCCTCACGGCGGTAGAAACGGAGATCGCGATCGGAAAGAGCCTCAAGCGCAACGGTTTTCCCATCGGCGGCAGCATAACAGATGGAACCGCCGGTGGGTTCGAGCAGGCGGATGATGCAGTTACCGAGGGTACTCTTACCACAGCCGGACTCACCGACGACGCCGAGGGTCTCGCCCTCGCGGATAAAGAAGGAGATATCGTTGACAGCGCGGACATAACCTGTGATTTTCTTACGGAAGCCCTTTTTCATGGGGTAGAACATTTGGAGATGCTGAATTTCATAAAGGTTATTCATGGTCCGCCTCCTGTTGCTGAGATGAAGCGGTTGGGTTATAGAGGTGGCAGGATACGTAGTGACCGGCGGAGATTTCGTGGAATGAGGGGAGAAACTGATCGCACAGTCCCTTAATGCAGCGGGAGCAGCGGTTGTGATAAGCGCAGCCCTTGGGGATATTAAGAGGGTCGGGAACATAGCCGCGGATATGCGCCAGCCGCTCGCCGCGTTTCATCGAAAGTTTCGGGATGGAACGAAGGAGATCGGCGGCGTAGGGGTGGGCCGGGGATGAGAAAAAGGTCTCGCGGTCGGCGGACTCGACGATGCGCCCGAGATACATGACGTTGACGCGGGAGCAGGTCTGGGCAATGACGCCGAGGTTATGGTTTATCATCATCACGGCCATATCGGACTTCTCCTGAAGATCCTCGAGCAGTCGAAGAATCTGAGCGGAGACGGTGACGTCGAGAGCGGTGGTAGGCTCGTCAGCGATAAGGAGGTCGGGGCTGCAGGAGAGAGCCATGGCGATGACGACACGCTGCCGCATCCCGCCGGAGAGCTCCCAGGGGTACTCGTCTACGCACTTCGCGGGGCGTGAGATACCAACGCTTGCTAGGTGCTCGATGGCGCGTTCTCTTGCTTCAATCTTGGTTGCATTTGAATGCAGGAGAATGGCCTCCATCAATTGGTTCCCGACGGTATAGACCGGACAGAGTGCGCTCATTGGCTCCTGAAAGATCATTGCGATGCGGCCGCCGCGGATTTTTCGCAGTTCCCTCGCATTTGCCTTATAGGATGTTATATCAATCGTTTTATCGCCGTTATTGAGCCGGATTGAGCCTGATAAGACTGCATTTTTCTCCAGTATCCGCATAATCGCGCGTGCTGTGACGCTCTTGCCGCAGCCGGACTCACCGACGAACCCGACAGACTCGCGTTTGCCGATGTCAAAGTCAACGCCACTCAGAGCGTGGATATATCCGTTGATGGTTTTGAACCCGACTGCAAGGTTGCGAACCTCCAGAAGTTTATCCAAAACGCACCCCTCCCTTAAGCCTTCAAAACCGTATTACCTCTTTGGAATCACATCAAGGATTGTGACGCCGCCCGGCTGCAGTTTGACCTCGAAGCTCTGACGCTCGAGGATAGTTTTGTTGTAAATATGCGTCAGCCCTCCCGACGCGCTTTCCTTGTATCGCACGGGGAGAATGGGGAAACTTGAGACGACCAATGTATCCTCGACCGGCTCGCGCATGGTGACGAACGCACGGCGGTAATGTTCCTTGTTGTCGTTGAAAAGGTAAAGCCGTGTATTTCCGTTTTTCAGCCGATACGCAAGGTATGGCTTATCGCATGTCAGCAGCGCTGTGCCGACATCTGCGAGTACCGCTGCCATCGCATCGCGGAAGCCGGTCGTCACCTTTGAAAATACCAATGTATCGTTGAGGGTATAGGCGTGATCAGTCAGATCTGCGGGGTCACCGGTGATATTCGGGGTGCCGTCGTCGGATGCCAGCAGCGTCTCGACCTTTGCGCGCGTCTCGTCCGTAACCTCGGCATTCAGCAGATACGCCGTCAGCGGGCGGTCGCTCCAGCGGTCAATGAGTGTCAACGTTGGCTTCAATCCCCATGCCGCCGCATCAAAGCCCGCCTTTACAGTCACGAGCACCGCACCCCGGTCATACGCCGCTACCATCTTCTGTTCCTTTTCAGACAGCATGTCGAAGTCCGGTACAATCAATGTTCCTGAGAATGCGCCAAGGTCTTCGCCGCGGACACAGCCGCCCGGCATCATCCCCGCCTTACTCAGCTCATAGAACAGCTTGAACGGTGTCCAGCGGCGTGTGCGGATGTATTCGCTGAGCATCTTCTGATACGCTGCATCCGACCAGAGCATCACCGGCGACAACGTCTTCTCGACGTCGGCGGACATTGCAATCTCCAGACGTTTGTGCTCCCAGTCCCAGTCAGAGCGCTTGATGCCGTCACCCAGGCAGAGGAAGAATCCCTCGAGCGCGCGGGTCGATGCGGCGCCCTCGAGCCGGTACGCCATCATTGTATACATGTCGCGTTCGTGGAGACATGGCTGATGGTGCATCATGTCCCATTCCTCGCTCGCATCCTGTACGCCGAGCATTGATATCAGGTGGCCGTCCCGGACATGCGCGGCAGTTGTCGGAGCAATGCCCATGTAGCGGTGGAAGTAGTAGGGTCGATCATTGCCCGCGACATAGACCGATGTCGGCAGGATGTTCTCGGTTATGTAGTCGACACCTGCCGCCATCACACGCGCGAGATCCATCCCCAAGCAGTACTTCGTCTCGAACGGGTCGGTGCAGTACATGCCAAGGATCATCACCTGGCGCCCGACTTCATGGACGCGCTTGCAGAGCTTTTGGAAAAACCGTACCCAGCGGTCGCACTGGAACTCGATCCACTCAGAGCGCAGCGCCTTCCAGATCCAGTCGGCGCGTGCATCTTCGACCTCCGCGCTGTCGTCACCCAAGCCCGCCATGATGCCATCGGGCAGTGTCAAACCGGTGGCGTCAAGGAATTGCTCCGTAAGATCGGTCGAGAAGTCGCCGTTGACAATGTTCCCACGCGGGCAAAAGCCGTCGGCAAGGTGCACACCCTTCATGTCGTAGTCGACGAGTGCCTTACAGAGCTGGTCGATAAAGTAGTCCTCGTAGTAAGTGCCGTCGACGAAGCGTTTGAAAATATCGTGCCCACCGCGTCCGCCGCCGCGCCTGTGTTTATATAGCTCCGGGTGATCACTGATCCATTCCTGATGGAACGCATTGTTCAGCGAGCTGCCCATGATTCCCGCCCACAACCCGGAGCCGGCGGTATTGAGATTCCGGCTCAGCGTACGCAAATCGTAGTTCGTCCAGGGCTGCCGCTCACGCTCGGCATTGCGCGGAATACCATAGTAAGCACAGTTGTCCGGCGGGAGGGTGTACTCCGTTTCCATCCCGCGGTGCTGGTTCACAAAATCAGGGTGGAACAGCAGCGCACATGCTCCGTCCGGGATGAAGCCGGTTTGGTTCAGGAACCGCTCGACACCCCGGTCGGGATCGTCACGGTTGAAGCCGAGCAGCTGCATCCAGATGAATACCTGTCCGTTTTTACTTTTTTCTAGCGCCATGGTACCTACTTCCTTTCACTGCCCAGTGTGCCACTGTGCGATCATCTTTTCAAACAGCTTTGACGGGGCAATACAGCCGTCTTCGGTGACGATGAAGCCGGTCTCGATGCGGTTGGAGCCGTATGGGTGGCCGAAGACGCTGATGTCGGTGTTGACGGTCATTCCAGCGAGGAACGGCTCGTCAGTGGTTTCGTTGGGATAAGGAGACTCTGCTTCCGAGAGTCCGCAACCGTGGAGCGGCGGGTAGAGGTCGTACTGCGAGATGCCGGCTTTACGGAAGTAGTCGCGCACGGCGATGACGAGCTGCTTCTGCGGTACTCCCGCGCGCAGGTTTCCGATCGCCGTCTCATACGCGCCGATCAGCCAGGAGATGAGTTGTTTCTGACCGTCGCTCATTGTCCCGACAACGAACGGGAAGCCAAAGGTCGCGATGTAGCCCTCATACTGCACAGCGAGCGCAGCCATGACCATATCGCCATCTTCAATCACCTTTGCCGTTGCGCGACCGATGATTGTGTCAACGCGTTTCCCGGAGGATACCAGGCAGAACGGCACGTACTCCGCGCCCAATTCCATCGCACGGCCGGTTGCGATGCCCGCGAGCTTCAGCTCTGTCACGCCCGGTTTTGCCGCAGTCATCATCTCTGTATACGCCGCGTCCGCAATCTCGATGGCGCGCGTCAGACACGCAAGCTCGGCGGGCGATTTCGTTTTACGTAGGTCGGTCAGAATATCGCCGGCGTCCGTCAGCATACCGCCGTCGAGTGCACGGGTAAACTTTTCAGTCAGCGCGCCGGGGCAAGCGTCCAGACCCACAACGCCCATCCGCACCTTCTCCGGTTCGATGCCGTCACGCTCTGCAAGCTCCCGGATGACAGCGCGGAAGGTCGTATAGGACGCGTTCGGGTATTCGATTTCGTCCGGAACCGTTACGCAGGTGAACTCCGGCACCAGGCGGATATCGCTCCACGCGCTCATCTCACGTGCGGCGATCTCACCTTCCGGTGCGCCCAGTACGATCGGCTCACCTGTCAGCCCGCAGAGAAACGCGCCGCGTTCAAAGATCGGCCACACATTGCTCACATACCGCAGGTTTTCACGCCGGTACTCATCCCCGTAGACGAACAGCAGGTCGAGCGCGCGATCACGCATCACGGTACGGATGCGAGCAAGCCGCGCAGTGAAATCATTCTTCGGTATACATATCATTGACAGATAACCTCCCAATATGATCGTTATAAAAACGCTCATACAATAGTAATATTATTATTGCATATAATAATGCTTTTGTCTATGGACTTTTCCGTTAATATGATGGACTTTTCCGTCATCTTTACATAATAGTTTTCGAACGGCGTCTGTGAAAGACGCCGTTCGAAGGATACGATCGATATTACTTTCCGACGCTTGTGCGCCACTTGATGAGCTGGCTCAGGAACTCCACACCGCAAGTCCTGTGAATAGACAGCAGTTGCGCAGCATTAGAATGGTTTTCGCGGTGCTCAGTGTGTTGTCAAACATCTTTGCAATAAATATCAGAGATAAAAACAAAAAATACGCCATTTGTCGTGCCCTTTTAAAGATAAAGGTCTTGTCTTAAACCATCGCAGTAATCACTGACAAGCTAGATACCATCACTCCGATGTCGGAGATTAATACCTCAGGGTTAAAGCTCACCGCGCCCGA
>Ga0123335_1002572_pt1 | contig 26773 bp, 27 predicted proteins | sample BiotimSIPDNA_2_FD_89707 | JGI IMG/M metagenome (GOLD analysis project Ga0123335, IMG submission 89707) | Anaerobic biogas reactor microbial communites from Washington, USA - Biogas_R2 time_0 SIP DNA | ecosystem: Engineered > Bioreactor > Anaerobic > Unclassified | place: Washington, USA...
AGCAGCCCGAAACGTCAATGGCAAAGTCATCCTATATGCGGACATACAAACCCAGAGCATCAAGCGCGCTATGGAAACTACCTATTATCGCCGCAACTTCCAGAAGCGCTATAACGAAAAATACGGTATCACACCCACGACCATTATTAAAGCAGTCACAATAAAGGAATCCACGATTAAAGGTGTTAAGCACCTCGCTAAAGCCGACATCGAACGCCAAATCATCGAGTTAGACGCCAAGATGCGTGAAGCCGCCGAGAAGTTGGAGTTCGAGAAAGCCATCGAATTGCGCGATGCGATTGCCGAGCTACAGAAGGGATTAGCGCTTAAAGAGGAAAAATCAGCCATTAAACCCGAAATTTAGGGGTTTAGTGCAATAATGTTCTAATCTCGGAGCAGTAGAGAAGATAGAATCTGCTAAAAAAAGGAGAGGGGAGCCAATAGTATGCGCGACGTTATAAGCATCAAGGGTGCAAGACAGCATAACCTTAAAAACATCGATTTAGAGTTGCCCCGCAACAAACTAATAGTGATAACTGGGCTCAGCGGCTCAGGCAAATCTACGCTGGCATTTGATACAATCTACGCTGAGGTCCAACGCCGCTATGTAGAAAGCCTCTCCGCATACGCGCGCCAATTCTTAGGATTAATGGATAAACCCGACGTGGACTCAATTGAAGGATTATCGCCTGCGATCAGCATTGAGCAGAAGAGCACAAGCAAGAACCCCCGCTCAACCGTTGGCACAGTCACTGAAATCTACGATTATTTAAGACTCCTATTTGCCCGCATCGGAGTGCATCATTGCCCTAAATGTGGAAGCAGTATCCATCCCCAAACACCCGAAAACATCACCAGCCTTATTATGGCTGAAAAAGGCAAAACCCTCGTCTTCCTAGCCCCAATCATCCGCGGAATGAAAGGCACACACGAAAACGTGCTTGAAGACCTAAAAAAAGACGGCTACACAAAAATCCGAATTGACGGAAAAATCTACGAATCAGACACCGTCCGAGAAGAAGTCAAGCTTGTACGTTATGAGAAACACTGGATTGAACCAGTAATCGATACAGTACTAATCTCTGATGAGGAACGCTCACGTATCGCCGAAGCCGTCGAAGCCGCTCTTAAAGCTGGCAAAGGCACAATGATAGTCATAGACGCCAATCTAGATACCAGCCAAAAGAAGGAACTCGAAAGCTTTGAAGGCGTAAACATGTACAGCACCTTCGGCGCTTGCCCCAACCACCCAGAAGTAATGTTTGAAGCGCTGGAGCCACGTATGTTCAGTTTCAACTCACCTTGGGGTGCCTGCCCAACCTGCCACGGACTCGGAGAAATCACGGAAGTTACAGCAGACAAAGTTATCCCAAACCGCAACCTCTCCATCATGGACGGCGCTTTAGCGGTTTATGGCAAAATGGATCTTAGCTGGCGTGTTCAGCAATTAGCGGCAGTGGGTAAAAAGCATGGCTTTGACGTGTTCACACCTGTCAAAGACTTTACTGAAGACCAACTACATGTGCTACTTTATGGTGATGGTGAACCCATCAATGCCAACTGGTCAAACGGCGCTAACATGTATATGCGGGAAGGCTGGGAAGGCGTCATACCCCAAACTATGCGTCTGTACCGCCAAACCGAGAGTGATTGGCGCAAAGCAGACATAGAAAAATTCATGACTGCACGACCCTGTAACGGCTGCAACGGTAAAAAACTTCAGCCGCTCGTACTTGCGGTACAGATTCAGGGTAAAAGCATCATTGACGCAACCGACCTCTCGATTGAGGAAGCAGTGGACTTCTTCCACGACCTACCGCCCAAACTTAACGAGAAAGAAATGTCGATTGCCAATCAAGTCCTCAAAGAAATCAACGCACGACTTGGCTTCCTCAAAAACGTAGGCTTAGGTTACCTCTCACTTTCACGTGCAGCCAAAACCCTCTCAGGCGGCGAAGCACAACGCATCCGCCTCGCAACGCAGATTGGCAGCAACCTAATGGGCGTCCTCTACATCCTCGACGAACCGAGCATCGGCTTACACCAGCGCGATAACGCCAAACTAATCAGTACACTCGCACGTTTACGCGACCTCGGCAACACCCTAATCGTAGTAGAGCACGACGAAGACACGATGCGTCACGCTGACTACATAGTTGATATGGGTCCGGGCGCAGGAGTACACGGTGGCCACATCGTAGCAGAAGGAACCCCAGACAGTGTCATGCAGAACCCCCGGAGCTTAACTGGCAAATACCTCAGTGGCGAACTCCAAATCGAAGTTCCAACAGAGCGCCGCCAACCAGTCACTTACATCACCCTCAGGGGCGCTAAAGAAAACAACCTCAAAAAACTCAGCGTACAGCTACCTCTCGGCGTGCTTTGCGGCATCACAGGCGTCTCTGGCTCAGGTAAAAGCACGCTTATGAACCAAACCGTCATCCCTGCGCTAAAGCAGATGTTCGGTGAACAAGTTGACCGCGTTGGCAAACATGACACGCTTGAAGTGCCAGAGGTAGTACGTAACGTTATAGTTATCGATCAAGACCCGATTGGGCGAACGCCACGCAGCAACCCTGCAACCTACACTAAACTCTTCGACGAAATCAGGCGTATATTCGCTGCCACAAAAGAAGCCAAAGCCCGTGGCTACAAGGAAGGTCGCTTTAGCTTCAATGTTAAAGGCGGCAGATGCGAGACCTGCCAAGGGGACGGAGTGTTGCGAATCGAAATGAACTTCCTCCCTGATGTCTATGTGCAATGTAGTGAATGTAAGGGCAAACGCTACAATCACGAAACCCTCGCAGTCCTATACAAGGGCAAAAACATCGCTGAAGTACTGGACATGACCGTTGAGGAGGCAGCCAAATTCTTCGAAAACACCCCTCAAGTACACCGCAAACTCCAAACTCTACTCGACGTCGGCTTAGGTTACATAAAACTTGGCCAGAGCTCGACGCAGCTTAGCGGCGGAGAGAGCCAACGCATAAAAATCACCCGCGAACTATCCAAACACAAGTCTGGCCATGTCGTCTACATGCTAGATGAACCCACCACGGGATTACACTTCGACGACACCAAACGCCTCATCAAAGTCCTCAACCGCCTTGTAGAGAATGGCAACACCGTCTTCATCATTGAGCACAACCTCGACGTCATCAAAAGCTGCGATTACCTCGTCGATTTAGGTCCAGAGGGCGGTGCAGCAGGCGGGCAAGTCCTCGCATCGGGCACACCGGAGGAAGTCGCGAAAGTGGAAGGAAGCTACACGGGGCAGTTTCTGGAAAAAATATTAACCCACCGATGACCAAAAAACGCCTGCGGCGATTTACCTTCTTTTTTCAATTAAGGCATTAAAAGCGCTCAGTTTTTATCAGTGTGCTTTCAAACGTCGTTACTGCACTTTCCAAAGCGGTAGTCATGTTGAACTGCAGCCCGCTTTTAATCTGCTTACAGCTGTCAATCTCCAGAAGTGCCCACCCTAAAACGCCTGCGTACCCTTCCTCTGGATTACGGGCGGTTTGCTGTACCTGCGCAAACTCTAACCTAAAAACTCTAAAATCCCCCGCCTCAACCGTAATATCCTCGGCTTCTAAGGGCTTTATAGCAATTTCTGCCTCGTGTGTTTCAATATTATTGCAGATAACAGGCACATGGAATGCTTCCCCCATTTTTGCTTCTTTTTGGCTTAGGATGGCGGTTTCGAGTGGGATGCTATAATTCATGCTCTGGGTGTACTGGAGAAGAGTGACAGGCATTAGTGTGAAGAGGTTGATTGCGTCGGCGCGGTTGACTTTAAGAGTGTGGCATATCGCATCTTTGGCTGTTTCTGGGATGATGGTGTAGTTTAGAAGGTAGCTGTCTGGGTTTATGCTTAATACTTCAATTATGAGTGTGCTCTGTGTGCCTGATGCAGTCACTGTCTCGGCGCCTTTTTGGCTGGTGTAGACTGAAGTGAGACTGTACGTTAGTTTCTCGCCGGCCGCATAGTGGGTTTCCAAAGAGATTGTTCCAATATTGCTCCTTGACGCAGAAAACAGCGCAAACACCACTACAATAATAACTATGATGGCTGAAGAGACCAGTTGCAACCTTCTGCCGATTTTACTGTTCATGGATTTTTAGCGCCTCTAGGTGGTACGAATTTTTCTTCTGCGGAAAGCCATCACTGCAAGTAGCACAGCCACAGCAGATACTACAGCAACCCCAAAGAACGCGTACACGGGGGTGTATGGGGTTTGGGTTTCCCACATGTTGGTAGCTACTGCCTCAACAGTCGCGGTTAAATCCTCTATGTACCAGCCGTCTTTGTTAGTTACGTTCCGGTAGGTTTCTGTAGACCAGACGAAAACGCCGGTGGTTTTGTCCCATTCTTTATGTCTAAAGGAGTCGTTGGCATACGTGACAGTTCGGGTGGCGCCAAGAAGAGTTATGTCTTCCTGCCGCTGGATTGTTACGTTCACGGGTCTGTGGTTATGTATGCTTGAGTCGTAGAATTGCATTCCTGGGCTCAAGTTGCCGGGGATGATGGTCCATCCGCCCACCGTTCCTTCAGTATAATTATAATTCCAAACTGCACTGCCTACGGTACCGTTTCTGTAGTTAGCAGTGAAATTCGCCGCGATAGTTTCAGCCTCTGCCTCAATGATTTCTATTCTGAAATGAACCACGTCATGTGTGGGAGGTGGAGCGCCCTTGCCGGTGATGGTAACGTTATATTCAATCCAGTCGCCTGCTTTTACACCGATGGTTGATGCTTCAGAGGTCTGCGCGTTTGAAGCAATTACGCTTGTGAATGAAGCTGCGGTTATCACAGCCAGCAAAAGCAAAGTTATGTATATCTTCATGTTTGGTCAATTGTTTCCTTGGGATTGTTAGTTTTATAGTCTTTTTCGTCAAGAAACCTTGACTAAACCCGGGAGGTGGAGAGGTTTTATATTCGTGTTCAAGACTTTCGGTAAAGTTTTAGAGCAGGAAAAAACCTCTGCTTCGATGTCTATACTGGGAAGCTGCTTGTAGTAATTTACCACGCCCTAATTTTTGCAGTGATAAACTCTAAGGACAGTGTTTGTTTATGAATCAATGCAATAATATCGGCCACACAAAAACAATCCATCAAACATTGGAGGTTGATGGTCAACAAATTTTTTATCGCCAATGCGGTAGAAGAAACGGTCCAGCGGTACTGCTGCTACATGGTTTTCCCAGTTCATCCTTTAGCTTTAGAACGCTAATGCCCCTGCTGTCGGATACTGCCGATTTAATCGCACCCGACTTACCGGGCTCTGGGTTTACAGAGAACACCAACGATTATGTCTACACTTTCGAGAACATGTCTCACACCATCGAGCACTTTCTAGATAAACTGGGAATCTCTCGGTACTTCGTGTACTTAACTGACTTTGGCACCCCGGTGGGTTACTATTTGGCTATGCGCCATCCAGAGCGTATAATGGGTCTTATTGTGCAGAACGGAAACGCCCACGAAGAGGGGCTGGGTCCAGTATGGGATGCGGTGAAGGCGTACTGGGCGACGCCGAGCAGGGAGAATCGAGCGAGGATTGGCGACTGGTTTAATTTCGAGGGCACCAAGGATCAATATGTCGGCGATGTTCCTGAACGCGTTAAGCCGCTTTTTGCTCCTGAAGCTTGGCACTTAGACTGGGAAAGGCTGTCTCGTCCGGGCTACACAGACATCCAGTTCCGGATTTTTGAAGATTATAAGAATCATGTTGCCAGCTTCCCACAGATCACTGCCTCCACAAGTTGCATCAGCCGCCATGCTTGATAATGTGGGGACGTCATGACAAATTTTTCAGGGTTGATGAGGTCTTAGCATACGCACGTAAGTTAGACTACGTGGAAATCCATGTTCTGGATGGTGCACATTTTCTCTTAGAAACACATGCAGAGGAATGTTCGGCGCTTATGAGGAGATTTATCCAGTATATCATTAAGGTCAATGACGTTACTGTAAAGTAACTCCAAATCGGTAGTTATGTTACGTGACTGCGGCAACAGCAGTAGAAAAACAAGTCTAAAAATCAGTTTTAAAACGCTAATTACAACCACACTGCAACGCATAGCAAACACAGAAGCAAAAAAACCCAGCAACCCACACACCCGCATAGAAGAGGAAGAGTAAGTCAAGCTACTGCCGTCATCTTAATAGAAAAAACAGATTTTGGGCAGTTATGAGAAATGCTTAATGCGTTCAGCGTTCAGTCAAATAGCAGCGGCAGAAGCTCATGATTCCATTATCAGGTCCAGATGATTTCAAAGCAATCGATATACCAACTGACCCAGGTGTGTATCTCTACCGCAACAGCGAAGGTGAAATTATCTACGTGGGCAAAGCCAAAAACCTCCGTAACCGCGTTAAATCCTACTTCTCAAGCATCTACCAACCCGTAAAAACCCGCCAGCTTGTCCTGCACATCCGAAGCATAGACTGGATGGTAGTAAACAACGAAGTCGAAGCCCTGCTTCTGGAAAACAAGCTAATCAAGCAGCACACGCCTAAATATAACATCAACCTCAAAGACGCCAAAACCTACGCTTACATCTCACTTACACGCGAACCCTACTCACGGATTCTGACAAGTCGCAAAGTCAGCCGCAAACTCGAATCCTTCGGCCCCTACACAGACGGCTACACCCGCCAAGACCTCCAGCGGCTAGTCACTAAAGTATACAAGCTCCGTACATGCAAAAACATGCATAAACGCGCCTGCCTAAACTACCACATCCACCAGTGCAGTGCCCCCTGCGTCGGCAAAGTCACCCCTGAACAGTATGCCCAGCAGGTAGAACGCGCCAGAGATTTCCTCGGCGGCAACTACGAGGGAACGTTGGGGATGCTTAACGAAAGGATGGCGGCTGCTTCTAAGGCGATGCAGTTTGAAACCGCACTGGAACTTCGTAACCAGATCTCATCCATTCGGCTTCTTACGGAGCGCCAGATTGTGGATAACGAGCGCCGCTACGACCAAGATGTGATGGTCTTCCGCCAAGTGGGCGAGAAGATGCTGGCGGTGCAGATGGGTGTCCGCAAAGGCGTATTGTTAGGCAAGAAGGAGTTCAGCGTGGACCTGCAGTCGATGGTTGAGCAGGAATTCCTAAAAGCATACTACACCTCAAACCAGATTCCCCGCGAAATACTGCTTAACAAGCCCTGCTGGACGGAGCCTACCGAGAAAGCTGCGCTCGAAGAATTCCTCGCCTCGCGGCGACTGGCGCCTGTTTCGCTAACCGTGCCCCGTCGCGGAGACAAGGTTGCGCTGGTGCAGCTTGCAGAAAAGAACCTTGAGTCCTCACTCGAAGTAGACGGCGCACTCGTAGACCTCCAGAATAACCTTAACCTTCCAGCGTTGCCACGCATAATCGAGTGCTTCGACATCTCTAACCTCGGCACCGAACACGTCGTGTCAGGCATGGTAGCCTTCCGCGATGCTAAACCAGACAAGAAGAATTACCGTAAATTCAAAATTAATACCTTCACAGGACAAGATGACTTCGCAAGCATGAACGAGGTTGTCACGCGCCGTTATAAACGCCAAATCGAGGAAAAAAATCCTCTGCCTAACCTGATTGTTATCGACGGCGGGCCAGGACAGGTGCATGCAGCCAAAACGGCACTCGAAAAGCTCGGTGTGAAACTGCCGCTCATCGGGTTAGCGAAGGAACGTGAGGAAATCTACTTCCCAGACGATCCAGCTCCGCACAGCTTCGATGCAAACAGTCGCATGATGCTACTGCTCAGAAGAATCCGCGATGCCACCCATGACTTTTCATTGGGCTACAACCGCAAACGACGCGAGATGCAGGTGAGGGATGAATTCAAGCATCCAAGCCGCCGCGCTAAACCAAAAGGTGCTCAAGCAGGATCTTCAAGCCAATAAGGATCAACACGGCGCCGCCAACTATTTCTATTCTGTGACCGAAGACTTTGCCTAAGCCGCTGCCGAAGTAGAAACCGACAAGTGAGAGCCCGAACGTTATCGCCCCGATAGCCGCAATCGGCAGTACTATGGAGGTTTGTAGAAATGCAAAGCTTAAGCCGACCATCAGGGCGTCGATGCTGGTTGCAACCGCCATAATCAGAAGTGCATGAATCTTCAAGTCTTTGGGGCCTTTGTGGTCTTCGTCTTTTTTGCTACCTTCGTAGATCATTTTTGCGCCAATAAACGCTAAGAGACCAAACGCGATCCAGTGATCAAACCCCGATATGACGTCTGCGAGGCTTAACCCGACGGCCCAACCTATCACAGGCATAAGCATCTGAAAGCCGCCGAAAAAAGCCGCAGTTAACAGCCCTGCCCTGTGCCTGTCTCGACTGATGGTCATGCCGCTGGCTATGGACACCGCAAACGCATCCATCGCTAAGCCGACAGCGATCAGAATGATTGTTAAGGCGTCCACTGGTCACACCGTAAATATGCCATGCTACTGTTTGGGCAATATAGGCTTTTTCGAGTCGATCAGACGAATTTACGTAGAGTCTCCTCTAATTCGTCAAAGCCTCGGATAATCATGTCTGAATGGTACACTATCCAGGGGCTTAGGCACTTGATCGGCGAAACCACAATGATCTGTTTACCCTTGCGTTTAGCGTAGAACATCTCCATGCAGGCGCCAGCTGAGAGAACCGGCAGGTACACGACCATAATGTCACATCGGTCGGCATCGTCGAGATCCCGTTGCACAAAATCAAACGTAGGCACTTTATCCCACCAGCACTCCTCCGTGCCTTTGTAGATGACTCTTTCCCGTTTCCAGGGATCAATTACTTCTAAATCAAGTTTATTGGCTATGGCGGTTACTGTTTGGCGGTAATCCTGCTGTTTTTCCATACCGATTATGGGACCCGAAATGAATAGCTTCTTCAACTCAGCGACCAACTATTACTCTATATACCGCAACGTAATAAATAGCCCTCAACGCTACGCAAAACAGAGTGCATTTTAAACTCCCTAATACTACTAGTTAATTATGCGCAGTCAAGAACTCATTTTAGAGCGCTACGAAACCGATAAAGTAAAAAACCGTTATCTAGAAAACTATGACCCCATACTTGAGCCGTGGGTAAAAAAGGAAGTCGCACTACTGGAAATCGGGCTTCATAAAGGCGGCTCACTGCTGCTTTGGCAAGATTACTTCTCGAAGGGAAAGATAACTGGCATAGACATTCATCTACCAAAAGAGTTCCAGCCGACAGAACGCATCAAGGTTTTCGAAGGCGACCAAGCAGACACGGCATTCCTTTCAAGGGTTGCAAAAGAGACAGCGCCCGACGGGTACGACATCATTATCGACGACGGATCGCATATTGGTGAATTCACAAGAAAATCGTTCTGGCACCTCTTTGATAACCACCTAAAACCAGGCGGATTATACGTGATTGAGGACTGGTACACGGGCTACTGGGAGGATTGGCCAGACGGGAAGCAATACATAGAAGAAAAAGCTGGGAAGCCAAGTTTAAAATGGCGGCTCATTTCCAAAGCGAACGCACTTGTCAGGAGGCATAACCTCAAAGTGCCCTCTTCTCTGTATAGATTATCCAAGAAAACCTACAGCTCCCACAGTTATGGCATGGTTGGATTCATCAAACAACTTGTTGATGAGCAAGCCGCCGCTGAACTTACCAAGGGACGCTCCGATGGTACGCCGCAGAGGCAATCCCGCTTCGAGAGCCTGCATATTACGCCGTCAATTGTTTTTGTAAAGAAAAGTCAAACGTAAAAGGCTAAGAGTCTTAGTTAAACCTGCTTTTTGGCAATCTTATTTAGATGCTTAAATGCAGTATAGGTAGTTTATTATGTCTAAGACTCTTGCAATGCAGGAAAAAGCCAGCGCATACGATAAAGTAGGTACCAGCCGCGCCGAAGTCAACAGGGCACTCACAGCCCTCAAAGAGCTCAGAGCAAAGTATCCCTTCACAGAAAACCTTCGGGAAATAGAATGGCTCGACCCAGACAAACTCTTCAAATTAAACCCAGATGAGACAGGGGAATTCTTTCGACTAATAGAAACATACATGAGACCGCTTGGGCTACGCAACCGTGAACAGCAGCAACGTCTACCGCAACGCCCGCCTGCAGATCAAGGACTTCAAAAACCTGCTACGATTAACCGTAGACGAACGGAAGTCTCTGGCTGAAAAAATCGATGCTCCATGGGATCGTATTGGAGGCTTGGGGCAGGACAAGCATTTGGCCAAGCAGATAATATTTTGCTTCAACTTTGACCGCGGCACCGTATTGCCCATCTTTAGTAATCAGCACCTGCGGCACTTCGCAAGCCGAGTTGCAGAAGGTACCAGTAGTCAAACTAAATATTTCTCACCTGGGCAAGAATACGAACACTACACCAAAGAGTTGATATCTTCAAAGAACAGCCGACCCATAACCAAAGCCTGGGATGTCACCTATTTTGTGCGGTTTCTCTATCGGACGTTTCCGCCGCCGGACAGTGAACGGATTGGAGTTAACGTTTCAAGCGAACGTAAAGTAGGCATGGCTATATCCAATGAGCAGCTTGAGTTACAGGGGTTCATGAGGCTGCTAGGTGAGCTACAGAAGCTGAGAAAAATCGATGGCGAACAATTCAGGAATTACCGCGCATTGTGGAATTCGCAGCCGAGTGATCGTGAGGGGCTGGTGTTGCGTTTGAAACGGCTACTCAACCCCGAGGCCTAGTTTCCAAGCAAGAGGAAATTGTTGTAGCAACATCGGGAACTCACAATCCTTTAGAAGAAACGTCAAGCAAAGAACATCTTGGATTTATATGAACACACAACTTGAGGAGCCATCTCCTTATCCGCAGCCGAACCCTGAGCCTGAACCATCACCTAACCCGGAGCCACAACCTAACCCAGAACCGCAGGAGCCAGAGCCGGAGCCGCCGACCAAGCCTCCGCCATAATTTATTTAGTTTTAATCAAGGATACCACTGATTATAGCTAACGGTGTTAAAGTTGGACACCTCGGTTTTTCGGGAACGATTACAGAACTTGATTAGTCAGCAGTGGTTCTTAGAGGGCTTTGTAGCGCCCGACTACTCAGGGCTTAACTTAAAGAACCTTGTACCGCAAATTGCGGCTTTATTCGGTGTTGGAACTCCGTACTGTTCGACTCTTCCTTCCGATTGTCTTGCCGAAAACGAAGGCGTAGAGAAGGTTATGCTTGTAATTCTCGATGGTTTAGGCTACAACCGCCTTCTGCACCACATTAATAGTCACAACGGCACTTTTGCTGAAATCGCCGAGAAAGGTACTCTAAAACCTTTGACGACGGTTTTTCCCTCTACTACTTCAACCGCCTTGACCAGCCTATTCAGCGGATTATCGCCAGCCCAGCACCAAATCATAGGCTACCATATGTTCTCGAAAAAGTACGGGTTAATCTACAACACGTTGGACATGAAACCAGTCTACGGATACAGCAGCAGAGTTGAACTTGCAAAAGACTACGCACACCAAATACCACTTCTAGCGCCTCTACTGGAAGAAAGAGGTATATGTGTATCAGCAATCACAAGAAGCCACATAGCGGGAAGCGGACTATCGCAAATCACACACAGAGACCAAACACCAACTCCATATCTTTTAGCCTCTGACATGTGGACTCACTCAGCTCAAGCTCTGCAGAAAAACAGCCCAATGCTCTCAATAGTCTACTACAGCGGCGTAGATACACTTGCACACAAGTATGGTCCCTACTCAAAAGAGGTAACCTTCGAATTGACAACGCTGGAGCATAACATCGCTGACTTCGTTGGGGGGTTAAGTGAAGAGATAAAGAAGGAAACGCTTCTGGTGTTCGCCGCTGACCACGGGGTGGTAGAAGTTGGAAAATCAGTTTACCTTAAAGACTGCCCCGAATTGATGCAGCACCTGCAGCTACCTCCAGTCGGCGACTGCAGGGCATCTTATCTGTGCTGCAAGCCTAACCGAGAACAAGAATTCCGCGAAGCCTTTGAACGCCAATCGGAGAGGTTTAAGTTGATGCTGACTGACGATTTGATAGGCAAAGGCGTATTTGGAGAACCATTAAGCCGTGACTTGCTTAAAGAGAAGCTAGGTACATTCACGGCCTTAAGCAGCGGCGGCGATGTTTTGGACTACCCGTATTTTGAGGAGGATCGACAGAGTCCACAGAGAGGCGCTCACGGCGGGATGACTGCGGAGGAGATGATTATTCCACTGTTATCGATAAGGCTCTCACAGCTTTAGCGTCGCAAGTGCTGTGTTATGGCAGTCACAAAAATTTATCCACATGACTGATTCATTGCGTTCGGTGCATTTATGGCTGAACGAAATCAGAAAAGCTCCAGACAGAAAGTCCCCGATAAACCCACCCAATCCCCTGATCTGCCGCCGGGCGCCAGAGGAAACCTGCCGCCGATTCAACCCGAGCGGGTTACGCGCCAAACGGCCAAAGATCTAGCGAAGAAGCCGGCTAACCAAACCCAGACATAACCAAATCACAGACCCTTTTTATAAGGGGAAGGGGTAGCTGGCAAATCAAACAGAACCCCAAAATGACCAAATGAGCATGCTCTCGGCATAGATACATAGCCGACTGCTAATTTGCCTGCAAACGCATAAGCACTTATTCTCAGGAACTGCAAACGCATTCTCCGCAGCCCGCTTTCTTTAGCAACCGTTGAGCCTTTAAATAAGGGGGTCTAGAAAAATCGCACATTAGATTCAGATTGCATTTTTATCAATCCTTTAATTGACCCTAAAGCATATTAGCTGTTCTACGAATCCATTCATCAGGTCCCATTGGGTGTACGAAGAAATAATCTACCTCATCCTATCGATAGTCTTCGAAAACGAAGGCGGCAACCTATATGGTGTCGCAGTAGGATTCGACCCAGCAATAGTATTCATATGCACACTCATAATCAACCTTCTAGTCGTATTCACAGCCTCAATGCTAATCGAAAGGCTGCTAAACTGGAAAAAAGGCTTAAGAGCATGGATCGAGCGGCGCACTGCACGTGGTCAACGCCTAATCAACAAGTACGCCTGGTTTGGGGTACTCGCCGGAACGTTTGTGCTTTCGCCTATGCAGACAGCCATCGTCGGCAAATTGCTGCTGATTGAACCAAAAAAGTTCTATCCGCCGCTTATTCTGGGAACGGTGCTCGGCTGCATGGTCTCGATGGGTGTAGCATTAGGCATATTCAAACTCATACTAGGCTGGTAAAAGCGCTACTTGCAGAATCGCCCGTCATCACGGGTAAATTCAAGCTTATCGATTTTGCTGCTAAACCAACCAATCCGCTCTGCCTGCACACAATCAAACGCGGGAACATACGGCTTGATATCCAAAAGCGGCGTTCCCTCCACAATATCCAAATCGCAGACAAACAAAACGTTGCCCTCGATACGCTGCAGCCTAACCACAGAGAAGCCGATCCGGTTAGGTCTACCTGGCGCACGGGTCGCGAATACGCCGTGAAGCTTATCATCCAAGAAAGGCTTAACCATCAAAGCAGAAGCCTTCACCAGATGCAGATGATAAAGTAGAATTATGTATGAAAAGCCTTCTAAATCAGTTAAGCCCTGTGCATATTGGGGGTAGATTTCGATTGTGCCCTCAGTGCCCCTTGATGCGGCTGCCTGGATCGGCACGTTTTTAGGTTCCTTAAAGGGCGAATGGATTACACCTATTGCTTTAAAGGTAAATTCACTCAAGGCATTTCCATCTCTAATCAGGTTCATTATCGGTAAACACGTTTAATGCTTCTGGGCTAAAGCAAACATGCACCTTATCGCCCACGCTTAAGCCTTGCTCCTTAATGGTGCTCAATGATAGCCTGGCTTTAAGCTCGAATCCCACGTCAACTGTGACTTGCGCGGTTGAACGCATCGCCGTCAACTCTCTTATTGATCCCTCAACAACGTTGCCAAGGTTACATTGGGAATCAACGTTTTCTAAACTAATATCCTCTGTCTTTAAAGTAACTACAACATTTTTGCCTATTAAGCCAGATGGAGTGTTTGCCGCCAACAGACGGATACCATTAGCTTCAATCTCTAACAGGCCATCACTCGATTTTACTGCCATACCATTAAAGGTATTGATTCCCAAGAACTTTGCCACATAACTTGAACGAGGTTTATCAAAAATCTCGCTAGCAGAACCAACCTGTTCAATGCGTCCGTTGCCCATAACCGCGACCCTATCAGACATAATAAAAGCTTCAGACAGATTATGCGTCACGTAAACAACGGTGATTTGAAGTCTGCGAAGATAACTTTTTAATTCCAAACGGAAAGACTCGCGCAACTGCGGATCAATAGCTGATACGGGTTCATCAAGCAGGAGCACTTTGGGTTCCGTCGCTAGTGATCTTGCAAGCGCCGTGCGCTGTTTCTGTCCCCCGCTGAGTTGACTGGGGTAGTATTGTGCATAATCAGCCAAACCAACAAAGTCCAGAAGCTCCTTTGTTTTATTTTTAATTTGCTGCTCTGGCAGATGCATAGCTTTAAGGCCGTAAGCAACGTTGTCATCAATGCGCATGTTAGGAAAAAGAGAAACAGTCTGGAACAGGTAGCCGATTTTGCGATCTGAAGGCTTTAAATCAACCCTTTTCGTACCCTTTTGACCACTTACCATTACACCATTGATATGGACGTCGCCGCTGTCCTGACGTACCAAACCAGAAATGATATTTAGAAGCGTGCTTTTTCCGCAGCCATTAGGTCCAAGAAGACACAGAATCTCGTTCTCTTTCATTTCAAGAGATAAATCTTTAAGAACTGTCTTTTCACCGAAGCTTTTAGTAACGTGGTCTATTTTGATCATAATCTTTTAGCCCCGAACCTTTTTTGTTCCAACAGTTTAACAGCGATTAACACTGCGAAAGAGATGGCAATTAAAATTATCGACAAAACGATAGCGCCGCCCTGATTGGAATAAAGCAGCGTATAGATAGCCAGCGGCATAGTTGCAGTTACACCCGGCAGGTTTCCGGCAAACATCAAGGTTGCACCGAATTCACCCATAGCTCTCGCCCAAGTCAGCATTGTTCCAGAAATTATTCCCCGACTCGTCAAGGGCAAAGAAATAGTGAAGAACACGCGAAGTCGTGAGCCACTCAGGATTCTAGCGCTATTATAGATGTCTTTGTCTAGGTTTTCAAATCCTGTTTTGGCTGCCCTGAACAAAAATGGAGAAGCTACAAAGACTTCCGCGATGATAACAGCCACAGTATAGCCAGGAAGCGTAATACCTAAACTGCTAAGAAATGACCCCAGAACACCGCGTGGTGCAAAAGCATAGAGTAAGGCGACTCCTGCAACAGCCGGCGGCAGCACGATAGGCAAATCCATAATGGTATCGACGATGGCTTTTCCGGGAAATCTGCGTGTCGCCATAAAATATGCGGATGGAACCGCTAGGATAAAAGCGATAAATGCTGCAACAGCTGAGGTGTAGAGGCTTAACTGAATGGCGCTGATGACTTGCCAATCCTGTAATTGAGTCCCGATTTGGGTTGAATCAAGCCTGAGGAAAACAGACGATAAAGGCAACGCTATAAAGATAAAATATATGACTACGATTAATCCAAGTACAACAAGCGAGCTTCTATCGATAAGCGAAAAAAACTTTTGTATTCCTGCCGTGGAGGTCTTCTCTACTTTATCGGGTTTGCTTTGACCTGAAATAGAGCTTGCTTGAGTCAATACTTACACCGTTCTATTGGAAAAAGAGTGGAAGTGCTTGATAAGCACTCTTAAATTCCAAACCCATAATATGCCAGTAAAGCCTGTCCCTGTTCAGATGACCAGTAATCCATGAATTTCTGTGCGAGTTCTGATTGGCTAGTTGAGCCAGTGACAGCTATTCCGTATGTCGCTTTCAGGTTTACCTCTAAAGGTATGGAAAGGAATTCGGTCGGTTGACCTGTTAAAGCACCATAGACACCATCGGAAGTGTATACTATGCCTGCATCGTAGAGACCTGTTTGGCCTGAGAGTGCAACTGCTCCAACAACGTTTTCAACGTTAGTTTCATATGATTTGACGTTGCTGTAAATGCTGGCGTTGTAGTTGACGTAGGCACCTGAAGCAACATAACTGGAGCTGCTTGGGTTACCCCATGTTGATTCGATTTTCCAAATGGTTTTGTTTGCATAGTTCCCTGCTGGAACGGATGGTGCTGCTATGACGATTTTTACGCCGGGTTTCGCTAAATCCGCCAGAGAGGTAATGCCTGCAGGGTTGCCGGGTGCAATGATGACTGCCATACGATTGCTCGTAAAGTCTACAGCGTTGTCTTGGTATAGAAGTCCGTTTGTCTTTAGCTGGTTAGTCCATTTATTGTCAGCAGACATGAAAACGTCGCAGGGTGAACCTTCAGTGATTTGGGTATATAGCGCACCCGAGGAGGCTGCGTTGATGACTAATTTGCAGTTGTAAGCTTCTTCAAATTGTTGGGTCATATTTTGTACGGCATAGGTTAAGCTGGCGGCGATGAATACTCGTAGTTCGGTAGGTTCAGATGGGGGAGATGCGTAATTACTGTAGATCATGTAACTTGCCGCTGAGGCGGCTGCTATAATTACTATAAGGGTTATTGCAAGGATTTTCTTGTTCATATCGATCACGTCAATACACATATCGATGTTACAATTTAATCATATCGGCTAAGTGATCGCTTATAAACCTTCGCCCGTAAACAGCCGCTAACCAAACGTAACGAAGAAAAAACAAAAATTAAGTGCTTACACAATAACACGTCAGGCACAGCAACTCACCCCAAACATAAAAACCAAAACAGAAGATTCTATAAAATTCAGTAGTTGAAATACAATGAAGGGAAGGTTGGGATTATATTCAATAGAAGAACAGTATCAGGCTTTGCCGAACCACTTCTCAAACCAAGCCGAGTACATTCCCATGCACTCTTTCTGGTAAGACTCTTCGCTCTCTTCTTTCAGACAGCTGGCAAGCTCCAAATTATGCAGAAGCTCCTCCTTAGCCTCCTGCATTACCGCATTTACGTCATCTAGCATGTCGTTGCCGCCGGAAGCGTAATCTTTTGTTGCCTGACGCAGAAAAGCCCGTTTACTCTTGATTAGTTGCTCTATTTTGCCCTCACTCATAGCTACACCACGCATTCAAATGCCAGCCGACGCCATTTTAACGTTGTGTTCGCTCGTAATGGTAGAGGTACTCCTGCGCGTAACCAGCATACTGCCCGAAGTATCCTCTTGCGAAGTCACCGATTTTTAAGTATTCTTTGTTAGTCAAGGTTTGGCGGCTCTGTAACCGTTTCACAAGCTCAGAAGACAGCTTATCAGAGTAATGGTTGAGGATAACCCGCTTAACCCACACGTCAACAGGGAAGGCTTCGGTTTTATCCAGCGAAAACAGCAGTACACAATCCGCCACCTTCAACCCCACGCCCATAAATTCCAGTAGCTTCGAGCGCGCCTCAAGATACGGCAGCTGTCTTAAACTGTTAAGATCAAAGTTTTCGTCTACGATTTTCTGGGCGGTTGCTTTGACATATTTAGCTCTGAAACCCAAGCTGCATTTCCGCAATCCGATCTCGCTTGCCAACGCCAACTGCTCGGCAGTGGGAAAGAGGTGGAATGCTTTGCCGTCGAATTCGCGTTCTACGCCAAAGAGGCTAGACATTTGCTGTAACATGTTTTCTATTGCAGGGATATTCTTCTGGATCGAGCAGATAAAGCCCACGAGGCAGTTCCAGGGTTCCTGCCGCACCAACCGAAGCCCAGCATACTGCTTGAGTGCAGTATGAATGTAACTATCCCTATCAACACAGCGGCCTATCTCCGCTAAATCATCATCTAACCTGAAATAGTACCGCACAAATCCCTCGTCTGCGCCTTCAAACTCGAGTTCGCAGCCGCACTGACGAATTTTTAAGACTTTGTCACCGACGACGCCGTACCACCAGCCATCCAGCTTCTGCCAACGGAACACTTGACCGCAGCAAAGCGAGAAATCAAGATCAAACGGTACAGTAAGCCGCATAGCTACTGTTGCTCCATAAACTTCTCTGGCTTAGGAACCTCCGACGCTAAACCCTTACGCCTGCGTAGTTCAGCGATGACTTCTGCCGCCTGTTTTTTCGGCATCTTTTCCCAGTGATCGAATAGTGACTGCCAAACCGCCCGGCCTGATGTAGCCGAACGCAGTTCCTTGGAGAACCCAAAAGTTTCCGCCACTGGAATATAACCTGTGATCTGGGCTAAGAGGCCTTTCTGCTCGTAACCTGTGACTTTTCCACGCTTCGTTTGCAGGATACGGGAGGATTCGCTTGAGAGCTCCGAGGCAACAGTTATTATGATCTTGTAGATTGGCTCAAGCAGTGTTGGGTCAGCGGTTAGGAAGCTTGCGAATACTGCTTTGCCGACGCCGCGCATAACCTCCGAGTTGCCCTCTGCGTCTGCGGCAAGTTCCAAGTCGATCAGGTCCACCTGTATATGGCGCATCGGTTCACCGCAAAGTGGACCCGCTTTGCAGGCGTACTCGAACCCCGCGATTATCGCCTCAAGCACATCCTCAGATAACGCATAGGTTTTTGCGTTGTAATCCACCAGCGTATTGCGCTGCTCGTCAAGCGACAGAATAGTGCCCCGGTCTTCAGCCATGTAGGCGCCGTGCTCCTTCTCGGATTCAACCTGTACCCAGAAGCTGCTGCGTTTATCCGGACTTTTAGCCAGCGCCGTCGCCCCATCCTTCTGGATAGTCTCCATGTAGACGACTCGGGGAGAAGAAACCGTCACTTCTAAGCCTTCAGCCTTCAACTGGTTAATCGCAACTTCAAGATGCAACTCGCCCATGCCGCTAAGCAGGTACTCCCCCGTATCCTTATCCACTGCAGCTTTGAGGTTCGGGTCCTCAGCCGACAGCTTCTCAAGCGCCTTCTGTAGCGCTTCGATATCCTGGGGGTTCTTGGGTTCAACGGCCAACGTGACGACGGGTTCTGAAACGTATGTTATGGCTTCAAAAGGCATCATACCCGCTCCATTTGAGAGGTCTACCAGTGTTTGCCCAGCGGAAGCCCTACCTGCCAGCGTAAGCGTAGCCAAGTTGCCGGCGGATACTTCAGGTACCTCTTCACGCATCGCGCCCATGTCAACCGAGACCGATTTAACTTCGATTTCGCTTAAGGCCTCGATGATACGCAGCTTGTCTGCTTTGCGTATTTTGCCGGAGAAAAGCCGACCTGATGCTATAGTGTCGCCTGCTTGATCGGTATGCACGTTGGTGATAAACATCACCGCGGGGCCGCTGTCGCTGCAAGCCACCAAAGCGGCGCCAGTTTGTGAATTCAGGCGGCCGTCCCATATGCCGCCGATACGGTAACCCTGCGCCTCCCTTGGGTTAGGCACAGATTTGATAGCCATCTCAAATATTGCCTCGTAAACCGGCAGGGATTTTTTGAGTTTGGCGCCGTCACCGTCCTTGTAAGCCCTAATGATATCCGAAAACTTGACGTCATGCCGCTTAGCCATATCTAATGTGAAGCCCCAGCCGTACAACGCCGCACCGAAAGCAACGTTGCCCTTTGCCGGACTGATCTTCCAAAGCGACTTATACTGACCCTCAGCATAGAGCTCAATTAAGTCGTTAAAGGTGCCGATTATGTGGTCCAGCTTTTTCTGCAACTGCTCCTCGTTAAGCTGCAATTCGGTGATTAAGCGGTCGATTTTGTTAATGAAAAGTACGGGACGGACCCGTTCTTTGAGCGCCTGCCGCGTCAGAATCTCGGTTTGCGCCATAATCTCCTCTACCGCATCCACGACGACTACTGCTCCGTCGATAACCCGGAGCGCACGGGTGACTTTGCCCGTGAAGTCCACGTGTCCCGGCGTGTCAACGAGGTTGATAATGTAGGATTTGCCGTTTGGGCTGTAGAGAAGTGAGATGTTAGCGGTTTTAATGGTGATTTTTCGTTTCTGCTCTTCGTCGAGGTAATCCAGCACCCTCGCCACGCCAGCCATCTGAGGCGAAAGCAACCCAGTCCCCGCAAGCAAACTATCTGCCAAGGTGGTTTTTCCGTGGTCAATATGGGCGATTATGCCTATGTTTCGTATGCAGTCTTTGTTGCCCATTAACTGCTGGATTTGGCTGATTTGTCTGAACCGCGGCATAGCTGAACACGTAAAACAGGCATATTTGAAGTGATGTGGCTTTTATCTTTTTATTCTGAAAGGGGTTGGCTGTGCTGATTAGAAGTTGCTGGATAGAACTTTTTAGACTGTTTTATACTGTTGACAACTTGGTTCATCTTCACCAAGTTGAATGTCACCGTTACATAAGTTACCGCGGAAAACACGATTGCCGCCGCCAAAGGCGCATACAGTGTCGATAACAGCAATCCATCGGTTAATCCGTTTCCCCCAATTACTGCACCAACATAGTATGGGGAATAAACTAAGTCAACAGCGAAAAGCGAGAGCGGAACACAAACCATCGTTAACGCCAACGAAGCAAACATGCTCGCATGTAACCCTCTGCTGGGTCGGGGATAGAGGTTAACGCTGGCAGCAACTACGCTTACTAAGAACGCGTATAGCAGCGGGTAGCCTGCGACGCCGTCGGCGGTCTGGCGGCAGATGGTAAAAGCCAGAATCGTAGAAACTGAAAAAACTAAAGCCAGCCTCTTGAATGGAGACTTCGCCAACTTTAGAAATAAAGCTGCGAATACTGGCGCTAATAACAACGGGACAACAGCGCCATAGATGTCGACTCCCAAAGTCTTCGTTATCATAAATAGCGCATAAGCAGGGTAAGCTGCGTAGTAATCTCCGAAGGCGCCGACTGCAAGTATACCCAGAGTCGCCACTACCACACCCAGAAGGGCAACAGCGGCAGACCTAATGTAGGCAATAACTTCAGCGCTGACTGGCAAACAGCTTCACACCCAAAACAACGGCGGCGCCGTTATAATTGCATTAATACGTCACTTTTGGACACACGACTATGCGGAAAGGCTTTTCTCTTTCAGAGCCCCCTTCTTTGCTGATACTATGCCTAAATCAGCCATCGTCCCAATAGCGGAACTCGCAGCGGAGCCATACGCTTCTGTCGTGTGCTACCCGAGGGCAACCCCTGCCGAGATACAGGTCCGCTTAGAGGAACTGCAGGAGCTGGGCGTGGAAGCCATAGAGTTCATCGGTACAACTTCAGCGCATGTTATGCAGGTCTACGGCAAAGGCTACGTCGGCATAGTCGTAATTGCGCAGGTTAATGGCCAGCGGCTGGCGCTTAAAATGCAGAGGGTTGATTCAGACCGCGAAAGCCTCGAGAGGGAAGCTGAACTGCTGGGCAAAGCAAACTCGGTAGATGTGGGGCCAAAATTCATCGCGGTAACAAAACATTTTCTACTAATGGAGCTAATAGACGGCGGCTCACTTGAGATGTGGCTGCAAAACCATCAAGACCCAGCCGAAGTCCGCAACAAAGTCACCGACATCTTGGAACAATGCTGGCGCCTCGACGAAATCAGCCTCGACCATGGAGAAATAAGCAAAGCCCCAAAACACCTCCTCGTTAACAAAGACGGTAAACCCTGCATCGTCGACTTCGAGACCGCTAGTACAACACGCAACGCCTCCAACGTGACTTCGGTTTGTCAGTATCTGTTTCAAGGCCAAAGCGAAGCCTGCAAAGCAATCGCACAGGCCATAGGCGAAAGACACCGCGACGAGCTGGTTTCTGCATTAAGGAAGTATCGGAAAGAACCTAACCGAATAAACTTCGAAGCACTGCTACATCAATGTCTGGTGCAGCATGCATTATTTTAAATATTTAAAGCGTAAAGTTGCCTGTTATGAGTGCTGTAGCTTTCGATGCTCGAAAGGTGCTTGAGCAACTTGAAACCAAATATGGCCTAACGTTACCCCGTAAAGTGATAACCATAGACTACGACAAAGATGTTGGCGACCTCTTCATACGATTTAAGAATACTGAAGCTACAGAGGGCGAGCCGACAAGCGACGGAAAAGCTATCGTTCATTACGATAAAAATGAAAAAATAGTTGCAGTGGAAATAACTGATGTGACTGCTTTCTAAGCGACTACTTCGTGTAGCCTTTTCTGCTTAACAGCTTCTTTTAGTTCCATTGCGATGCGTCTGCCCATGTACATGTTCTCGCCGTAACGAAGGTACGCGTATGGTGAGGTGCCGATGCCGACGTTGGTGCCTGCGACTATGCGCGCGCTGATTTCGAAGCAGTAGATTTTAAGGTCGTCTGTGATGACGGTTTCGAGGCAGAATGGCCCGATGATGCCGGGCGGCGCAAGCTCTTCGGCTTTTTTGTGGACGTTTTCGCCCATGCGCATGATTTCTGGCAGGAGGGATTCTCGGAGTACGATTGGGAAATTGCCGACTACCGTGTATGTTGGGGCCACATCGATTTCAAGCTGCTGCTGCGCTGGGATTTTGCCGATGCTGTCCACTGCGGATTCATAGCGACGATCCATAGCGAGCAGTTCCACGTCGTTGTTAAGTATACTGCTGAAGTAGCTGGGGTACACGTTAACGCCCAGAGCGTATTCTTGGAGGTGAACGGTTTCGATGTCCTGCTTAGTTACTAAACCGCGCTTCATCATTTCCTCAGCTTTCTTGTAGAAGCCCTTTGGAGTGTTAGCAAGGAAGTAGCCTCTACCCCCTTTTGCGCCCTGCAATTTGGCGATAACAAGGCAGTCGATGTCATCAGGGCTTTTGAATGTTGCTGGTAAGCGTAGGCCAGCTTGGCGCAACCATTCTTCCTGTGATTTGCGGTTGGCTTCCCAGTGCAGCAGCTGACGGTTGCCCAGCATGGGGACTTTGAGGCTATCGGTTAACTGCTCTGTGCTCAGGTACGCGGTGAATGAGCCATGCGGAATCAAAACCACGTTAAGCTTGCGTAAACGATCTTGCAGTTGTTCGCTGAGGAGTTCGGTGAAGTCTTTAACTATGATTAACTCGTCTACGAGGGGATACTTCTGGTACATGATGGCGTCTTTTTCTTTGCAGATGCAGACGGTTCGAAACCCCTCTTCTTTGGCGCCCTTGAAAATGTTAAGAGAACTATGGGAGCCCAGCGTGCCGATTGAGAGTTTGGATTGATCGTATTTCTCGATGATTTTACCGACTGCTTGGGCGTCTATCATGTTTAAGTTACCACATCTTGGAGTCTACGTTTTCGGATTGCGCGTTTGATTTCCATAGCGACACGTTTGCCCGGGCCAACTTCAGTGCCGTACTTGTACTTCATGTAAGGCGAGGTTGGCTCGACACATGGACAGCCGGGTACGCGTGGACTGACGTCGAATATCTTGAATTGCAAATCTTTGGTGACTGCGCCCTGAAGTGCGAAGAGCCCGATCATTCCCGGTGGGAACTCTTTGTGGCACACAGAAACCCAGCGTTCGCCGGCTTCGAAGACTTTTTCTAGCTGGCTTTCGCGCATTGTTGCTCCCGAGTGGCCGATCTCGATGTTCTGTGTGGCAACGTTGAGTTCAAGCTGCTCTCTTGCAGGCAGATCAAGTACGCCGTCTAGGTCTGTTTGGATACGTCTATCGAATCCTAGGAGGTCGATCTCGTCGGTTAGGGGTGAATAGAAGTAGTTAGCGTTGAATTTCGCGCCTAAAACGTATTCTTCGATTACTGATTCCTCTAAGGCTTCGCGTGTTATGATTCCTGCTTTGATACGTTTTTCTGCTTCACGCTCGTATTCCTCGGGTGATGATGCGTAGAAGAAGGCGCGCTCGATTGTTCGGCCTTTCTCGGCGACTTTAACGATTACGGGGCGGTCGATTTCTTTTGGTGACTTGAAGGCTAAGGGCAGCTGGATGCCTGCTTCTTTTAGGAGCCAAAGCTGGTTTTTGGGTGCTGTGCGTTCCTCGGTTTTGAGTAGCCAGCGGTTGCCCATGAGTGGGACTTCGAATTTGTTCTCGATGGCTTCGTAGCCTGCGTAGACGCTGAAGCTGCGGTTCGGAACAAAGATAGTGTTTAGTTCCTGTATTTCCTTGACTGTTTCCGGCTTGGTTATATCGCTGAATTGGTCGAGGAAGATGAATTTGTCAAAGATGTTTCGGTAGTAGCGGGCATAGGTTTTTTCTCTTCCGTTCTGGCAGACGACAACGGTTTCGAATCCTTCCTGCTTTGCGCCGGATGCTATTTCAAGAGCGGAGTGGCTGCCTAATACGCCTATTCGGATTTTTTCGGGGTCATAATCCATGAGTAATTGCTTGATTTTTCCTTCCATGTTCATACTTTTTCACCCATAAATGCTTTGTAATCGTCGATAACCTTCGACAGCGCTGGTGAGTCGAAGAACCGTTTGCCGGTCATCTCGTTGGCGACGGACATGTACATTTGGCTTATGATCTTCTTAAGTTTTGGATCAAGCTTTGGAGGTTGCGATTTGCAGAGTGCTTTCCAATCTTGAATGCCTCTGGTTTCCATTTCCTTCTTCGCCTGCTCCAAATCGCTGTACCATGAGGTTTGCTTGTAGAATTGGCGTGCAACCTCTTTACTGACGTGTACGCCGTTAAATGTAAATCTGCACTCGTCTAGTGTGCCTAGTACGTCTACGAGCATGAGTCCTCGGTTTTCGTCGAAGGCTAACTCGATTTTGCCATCCTCGTTTTTGAGGCCTGCGTTGCCCGCGGCTTTAGTGATTGTCTGGTCAGCCTTTAGCAGGACATCTTTGACATCTACTAATTCGGCTTCTGTTAAGCCTGCTATTTTCTGTGCCTCAGCCCAAGTGACGTAACGGTCGGTTTCCTCGAGCTTTGTGGATACGTCAAAAATTGGTTTTTGGAGGGTTTCTCCGGGTTGGGGTTGGCGATCAAAACCTAGGTCTGCGAGCGTTACTTTGCCTTGTGCGAGGCGTTTGAAGACTGATGAGCCGTCTGGCAGGCCGTTTCTGTAGATAATTTCAAGAGGTATAAGACAGTTTCTAAGGTTGGGTGTGTAGATGCTGTAGTCGTGGACGATTTTGCCGTTAGCCACGTTTGCGGTTGGTTTATAGACGTTAACCAATGCGACTTCCATGATGCTTGAGGGCTCTTTCAGGTCCCCGATTCTTACGACTTGTCCGTCCTGGTTTACGAGGCCGCGGTAGTGGGTTTTTATGCCCAGTTTTTCTAGTTGCTCAAAGCAGTATGCACCCATTGTGCAGAGAGCAGCGCCTTTGCTTTCGATGTGATCAGGCATTTCCCCCCAGTCAAACACGCTGTACCGGTCTGAGAATAGGAACCTGCCTGTTCCCATAGCTGTCTGGGTTGGTTTAGCCATTACTTGTAGGTCTTTTACGCTGCCCATCTATACTCGCTCTTGCTGTGAATATTTCTTTTTGTACTTATATCGCTTTATCTAGTAATAAAAGGCAACCTATCATATCGAGATATAATCCGCGTCAAGCAAAAGTCTTTTATCTTTAACTTTGCGGATTGGGCTAATATATCAAAGGCAAAAGAGAGGGAGTGTATACGGCAGCAGCACAAGAGCAGATTCAAACTTCACAGACAAGATTCTCGGGTTCACCTAACGGTTCCTTAGAAATGGCGCCTAAGCGTTGGTTCTGTACGGGTTTAGAGTCTTCCGGACGAACGATCCGGCAGGAAGCTGAGACGCCAGCTACTTTCCTTGAGATACTGAATCGCTCCATGATCGCGTGGGTTGACTACATCACTGATGATCCAGCCAAGGATTTGCCTATGGTTGCAGCTCAGATGGGTTTCAGCGAAGCCTTCATATCTAATTTAGCATGCTGCGACCAACTGAATTATTCTGATTTTGATACGGAAATGTGGTTGACTTTTCCAACCATTCAGATCAGAGGAAACGACGTTAAAGCTCATAGCATGGTCGTTTTGATACGCAAGAACCTGATTGTTACTTTTCACGTTCGAACAGTTGATAAGCGTTTCATAAGGCTACGAAGATACTCAGAGACGATTCTTAGAAAAATCCCCCTAGACATTCGATCTGAGGATAAACTCACTGTTCTTCTTTCCCGCATTTTAGAGGCTAATAACGATAGTAACTTTAGGCATCTGCGGATGATTGAGGAATTCGGCGATGAATTAAACAAGGATCTCATGGATAGAGATGTTGATAAGTCTACTTTGGGCCCTAAAATCTATGAGATGAAGCATGCGCTCATTATCTATATGAATTCGCTTTGGGAATCTGTGGATGTGCTTCAGGCTATTCGTTATGGTGATGCGGAGCTTTTAACTGATGATCCAAAGCTGGTAAACATGTTTACTGCTATGGTTGATCAGGTTAAGAGTCAAATTGGTTTATCTGAGCACATGTCTGAGGTTTTGGCTTCTGGTATTGAGGCAACACAGTCGATCTATAACAATCAATTAACTATCTCAAACAACCAGTTGACTATTTCAAACAACAAATTAACTATGCTAAATAATCGGTTATCTAAAGTGGTCGCGATCTTAACTATCGTTGGTACCGCTATACTGATACCTAACACTATTGCTACTGTGCTTGGGAATTCTGTGTGGACTATTGGGCCCGAGTTTCTGCCGATGTATCTGGCGCTTATGATTGTCGCCACTGGGGTTGGCAGTTTTCTGATGTGGTACTGGATTAAGCGTACCGGTTTGATGGACTTAGAGCGGGAATGCTATACTGATAACGGCAAGAAAGCGGTTTAGCGTATAATTATACGCTTTTTTGTCTGTAGATAATGATCCAGTTGATCAAACAGGAAATGTCTCTCTGAAACTCTCGGGTACCCGAAACTATATATCAAATCC
>Ga0123335_1002578_pt1 | contig 26740 bp, 21 predicted proteins | sample BiotimSIPDNA_2_FD_89707 | JGI IMG/M metagenome (GOLD analysis project Ga0123335, IMG submission 89707) | Anaerobic biogas reactor microbial communites from Washington, USA - Biogas_R2 time_0 SIP DNA | ecosystem: Engineered > Bioreactor > Anaerobic > Unclassified | place: Washington, USA...
AGGGCACAGGCCCCCGCTACTGTCCCAGTGTGGAGGACAAAATAGTGCGCTTCGCCGACAAGGACAAGCATCAGCTCTTCATCGAGCCCACCGGCGCCGATACCGACGAGATGTATATCCAGGGTTTCAGTACATCCCTGCCGGGCGACGTTCAGATCGAAGCGCTTCACAGTCTTGAAGGTTTCGAGAATGCCCATATGACCCGGGGCGCTTACGCCATAGAATACGACTGCGCAGACCCCCTGTCGCTGAATCATACACTGGAATTCAGAGGTATTCCCGGGCTTTACGGCGCGGGTCAGTTCAACGGCACGTCGGGCTATGAGGAAGCGGCGGTTCAGGGACTCATGGCGGGACTCAACGCCGCCCGTCGCATAAAAGGGCAGGAACCGGTAACCCTGACCCGCGACAGCTCCTACATAGGCATGCTTATCGACGATCTGGTCACCAAGGGCACCCATGAACCTTACAGAGTAATGACCAGCCGCTCTGAATTCCGCCTGCTGCTGCGTCAGGACAATGCGGGTGAACGGCTTTCCCGTTTCGGCCGTGAGGTGGGGCTGCTGGACGACCACCGCTGGGAGATATACAGCCGTCGCATCGAAAATGTGCAGAGCGAGATAAAACGTCTTGAAACCACAGTGGCAAAGCCCTCCCCCGAGCTTGACGAACTCCTCATATCCCGAGACACCGCACCGGCTCCCCAGGGAGCGAAACTGGCGGATCTGCTGCGCCGCCCGCAGCTCGATTATGACGCGCTGGCGGCGGTGGACACAAACCGCCCGCAATTAGGCGCCCATGAAAAGCTCAGCGTTCAGACCGAGATCAAATATGCCGGCTATGTTCAGCGTCAGCGTGTCGAGGCGGCAAGCCTTGCGCGGCTTGATAACAAGCGACTGCCGGATGATATGGACTATATGTCGATGGCGGGACTTCGGCTTGAGGCGCGTCAGAAGCTGGCGGCTCAGCGTCCCGCCACACTCGGCGAGGCGTCGAGGATAAGCGGAGTTTCGCCTGCGGATGTGGCGTCGCTGCTGCTCTTTCTCAAGATGAAATACGGCCGCGAATAACAGTAACAAACAGTAATAAATGGTAGAAAACAGCAGAATAATATGCGCCGCCCATGCCGGATTCTGTCATGGCGTGGCGCGGGCGGTCGATACGGCGCGCGCCCAGTGCGAGGGAGGGATCCCCGAGGGCTGCCGGGTATATACCTTGGGGCAGCTGATAAACAACCGCCATGTTACGGGCGAGCTTGCAGAGCGGGGCGTGGTTGTCATTAGTGAGGAGGAGCTCGACGGCATAATCGCATCATCGGATGATTATGCCATGACTACCGTCATATCCCGCGCCCACGGCATACGCAGAGAGGTGAGCGAAAAGCTGTCGGAGGCAGCTAAGACCTATGCCGGGCGCTTCCGATTCATAGACTGCACCTGTCCCAATGTGGCGCGCATACACCGCATAGTTGACCGGGAATCTCACGGACGTCACACGATAATAATAGGCCACAAGGGGCATCCCGAGGTGGTCGGAATTCTCAGCTTCGCCCATTCCGGCGCGGATGTCTGCCGCGACCATGATGAGCTGAAAGCGCTGCTTGAAGGCGAAAACGCCCCCCGGCTGCCGATTTTGATGGTGGCACAGACTACCGGCAGCCTGCGTATTTGGGAATTTTCTGTTAACTTTCTGAAAACAGTGTATACAGAAGCACTCGTTTATGATACAATATGCGTCGTTACCGAAAGTAGGCAGGCTGAGGCGGATCGGCTCTCACGTAATGTCGAACTTATGCTTGTGATCGGGGACCCGGAGAGCTCGAATACGAACCGGCTGTATGAAATTTGCAAGGCAAATCAGCCTGAAACGTATTTAATTCAGAGTTGTGGGGAACTCCGATCTGTTCTTACGACGGCGGCGAAATACCCTAAAGTGGGCATTACGGCTGGTGCGTCCACGCCCAGCGCTATAATATTGGAGGTATTGGAAACAATGGACCAGGAAAACAGAATCATCGAGGCAGCGACGGCTGAGAGCGAGAGCTTCGCCGATATGCTTGAGGATTCCCTTAAGACACTCAGTAACGGCGACACGGTTAAGGGTATCATAACCTCCGTATCAGCAAATGAGATTCACGTCGATCTCGGCACGAAGGTTACCGGCATTATCCCCCAGTCCGAGCTTCCGGACGACCTTGAAGGCGATGTTGAGGATGTTTACAAGGTCGGCGATGAGATAGAGGCTATCGTTGTCAAGGTTTCGGATCTTGATGGCGTTGCCACGCTTTCGAGAAAGCGTATTGACACAATAATAAGCTGGCGCGCGATCTGCAACGCGTACAATAATGATGAGATACTTGAGGGCAAGATAGTCGAGGTTGTTAAGAGCGGCGTTATCATAGTTCTCAACAGCATACGTGTATTCATTCCGGCTTCCCACAGCGGTCTCCCGAGGGATGCAGACCTTTCCACCCTTGTCGGCACCGTACAGAGAGTCAAGATTATCGATCTGAACGAGCAGCGCCGCCGCGCTGTTGCGTCCATCCGTGCGGTTCTGCGCGAGGAACGCAAGGCTAAAGAGGAGGAGTTCTGGAAGAATATCGAGGTTGGCAAGAGATACGACGGTGTTGTAAAGAGCCTTACCAGCTTCGGCGCTTTCGTTGACCTGGGCGGTGTGGACGGCATGGTTCACAGCACCGAGCTTTCCTGGACCCGAATCAAGGACCCCTCCGAGGTGGTTTCCATCGGCGAGAAGGTCAATGTCTATGTAAAGGATTTCGACCCCGAGAGAAAGAGAATTTCCCTCGGCTACAAGACCGAAGAGACAAATCCGTGGAATATCTTTACATCTAAATATTCTATCGGCGACACGGCGCCGGTTAAGATTGTCAGTCTTATGACCTTCGGCGCCTTTGCCGAGGTCGTTCCCGGTGTGGACGGACTGATTCACATCTCTCAGATCACCGACCACCGCATCAACCAGCCCTCCGAGGTTCTCGAGGTCGGTCAGGAAGTCAATGTAAAGATCACCGATATCGATTACGAAAAGCATAAGATATCACTTTCAATCCGCGCTCTTCTCGAGGCTCCCGCAGTGACAGAAGATGACGACGAGAGCGGCACAGTCGTAGGCGCGGCAGTCGCAGGCGCGGCAGTCGCAGGCGCAGCAGTCGCAGAAGCAGCCGCAGAAGAAGGCGCTGAAGAAGGCGCTGAAGAAGGCGCTGTAGAAGACAAGGACGAGTAATATCCTGCCGTAAACCCGGGAATGTTCGGCTGAACAGGGCGGCATGGGCTTAAGTACCGTATCGGGTTAGTATAAAATGACATATGAAAATTCCCCGGCTTTCGAGTCGGGGAATTTTGTATCAATAAGCAAATTGTTACGACAGTTAATCCGGCTGATGTTTTGTCATGTTATTGCTGATATTCCATCCTTCAGAATTAAGGTACATTCTCACAGGCGATTAACAGCTTTTCTATATTTGTGTTGACAGTGGCGCCGATTGTCTCAACAGTTGAGATTAGTGTATCAGAACGAGGTATTATATACTTTGTGATAATAGGACCGGTGATTTGGCTCTCCCAGACTACAGTACCGTAGTCAAATACGATGTTACTGAATATGTGATCCAGCATACGCGCGGAGTCGATGTCGCGGGAGAGTTTGACGGCAAGTACGGTCTTTTTGTATGCGGGTACAATGTGCTGCTGGGAGTAGAAGGACATTGCTTCAAGCAGCATACCAATGTACTCGGAGCGGCTTATATCGTAACTGCGGGGCAGGGTCATAATCTCGCCGATATTGGCGTAGGTCATGTACCCATCCTGGGACTCGTCACGCTTGGGAGGCGGCAGAATACCGAAGTCGTCCTCCATCTCGCGCAGATTGGCACCCTCAATGCCATTGGGTGTGACAACCGTGAAGAGCGACTCACCGTTTATAAATGACATCTCACTGTTGCCCTGGCTTGCATTGGGATAATAGGACTGAGCCAGCATTTCGGCGGTCACCGGGTAGATAGATGGAGTTGCTTTCTCCCTGTCCACTATATTCTGGATAAAGGAGAGCATCGCCTTGTCGTCCGCAAGGCTGAATACAGGATAATGATCTGCGTCGAAGGTTACATAGCGGAAACCGGCTCCGATTATCATGGAGTTGTAATACGCCTTTGCCTGAGATATGGTGCCGACAATATCGCCCTTGCCCACGATGCCGTCGCCGTTAAGGTCGGAGTAGACACTCTTTGCCGCCGAAAAATACTTATCGCTGGTCCACTGACCGGCATCGGCGAGGCCATAGAAGTCTTCACTGACGTTGAAGTTCTCGTATACCACCTTATTGAACAGGAAACACATGGAGCCGGAGAGGTAGCTGAGAGTGAGATTTCCAGCTGCCGCCAGCCGTACTTTTCCAACCTTAAAAACACCGGTGGCATTGGGATTCCAGTATTCTGCATCCCAGTCGATATATGGCAGTTCCGAGAAGTTTGACAGGAATTCGGCGTTTCCGGTGACGTTCAGACCATACTGGAAAATGATATCATATGAGGCGTCGCCGGCGGATACTATATTCTTGAAAACCGATGCTGTCTGCTTTATAAGCGCCAGATTCAGAGTGCAGTGGAAGCGTTCCTCAATAGCGCGGTTTCGTGCGACGATGGCGTCGTTTATCAGCTCGCCGTTCTCCTCCTCGGCGGAGAGCTGAATCTTCGCCCAGGTAAGCCACTCGTCGTTGTGATGCAGCATGTTGAGGGTAAAACCGTTCATGTCGGTGTCGGGAAGGCCGTCAGTGAGTTCGGTTGTCGTTTCTTCAGCAGTGACGACAGAGGTGGCGGCGCTATCGCTCGATGATTTGCCAGAAGAACCGCAGGATGTCAGAATAACCGGTGAAATCACAAGGGCGCAGATGAGAATTGCTGGTATAAAACGATTAACAGGATTCATTCTTGCACCTCCGTTTATTGATTTGGTTTTACGTGTATATTATTTATCCTGTCTCTATGCCGATTAGACTGTGTTCGTCCCCTCTGTCCTGTCAAGAGATATCCGCTTTTCCAGAGTCTGGCGGTCGAGACCGTATTTGCGGAGTATGTCGTCAGCGAAGGAGCGGCGCACCCCGCGGGAAAGGGTTATATGGTAAGAGCGGTCCCGGGATACCGAAAGAAAGCCACAGCCTTCTTCGCCCTCGATATCGTTCACCTCATGAAAATGGGTAACATACAGCCCCATTGTTCCCCGGGCGAGGAATTCCCGGGCAGCCGCCAGCGTCAGAGCGCAGCCCTTCGCCTCCTCGGCACCGGAGTAAGCCTCGTTGAGAAAGACAAAGCTGTCGCCGTCCGCCAATTTGAAAATCTCGTCCATGCGGCGTATTTCATCGGCAAGCCTTCCGCCGGGCGCACCGCCGGAGGGGCCGAAGCGCTCATCGTCCGGGAAATGGGTGAACACCTTGGTAAAGGGATATACGGTCATTTTCCGGCAGAAAACCGGACAGCCGGCAAGCGCCAGCAGCAGATTGCCGCAGACCGCCCGCAGGTAAGTGGTCTTGCCGCCGCCGTTTGCGCCGGTTATGAAGCAGAAGCGCCGCCCCTCATCCCAGAAAAGGTCGTTGGGAACAAGAGTGCTCCCCGTCTCGGCGGCGCGGATGAGGGTGATGTCGTATGCCCCCTGCCCGGAGAGCCTCGGTTCATCGGACAGTTCGGGGTATGATACGGCAATACCCGCACGTTTGGCGCGTTTTATAAGGTCAGCCGCACCCAGGTAGAACTCAAGTTCACCGAGCAGAATATGCAGCGGTGATTCAAGAAGATACCTGCCCCGTGCAGCGATATTCGCCAGCTCGGCGACCTTTGATGGATAGAGCCGCCCGAAGGCGTTGGAAACCGCCATGGTTATACGCTCTTCACCGGCGGCAAGGCTTCCGGGCGGCGGGTAGCCGAGAGTTGTGGCAGCGTCGGCAATGCGCTCGATATATGAGCGGTCACCGTCGGGGCGGTTGAGGCGGATTCCGTTTCCGGTAAAGCCGAAACGGGCGCCGGTGATGCTTTCGGCAAGCTCTCTGGCTTCGGCGGTCCGCGCCCGCAGATCCTCAAGGGTTTGGCGCAGCGCGTCGGACGCCATGTAATCGGCGAGTATCGCCGCCATGCGGCAGCTTTTCGGCAGCCGTGTGCTGAAGCGCGACACCGCTTCATAGGCATCGCAGAGCGCTTCGCAGTAGCAGACAAAGAGGAAGGAATCTTCAAGAGGTGTCTGAGCCGTCTCACATGCGGTTTTCGCGCGGGCAAGCTCGACAAGCGCTGACCTCAGCTCCCCGAAAACCTTTTCAGATTCGGTCTCTGTTTCGGCGTCCGCTTCCGTTTCTTCTCCCGCCGACTTTCCTGCCGATTCGAGTGCCGAAACATCTCCGCTGTCAAGCAGGCAGGAGAAAAGCTCCCGGCGCGCAGAAATGTCCTCCCTGGTCGCGGGGGTTCTCAGAACCTCGGTGACCGATGGGGACATAACGCGCTCAAGCCCGATATCGGTGATGACATCGGGCTGAAGGCGGGGCTGCTCCGGACGCTCTTCCGGATTGAGATAAAGCAGAGAAGGGAATCCTGTCTGATTCGCCATAATTTTATAATATCAAACAAATGGCATATAATGTCATGGCATTATATTTGCCGCGGTGAGTGTTGCCGGTCACTTGTTATATGCTTCGGAGATTTCGAGCAGAGTGCTCTCGACCAGCGGAACCTTGCTTTCCATGAAGGAAGCGAAGCCGTCCTGGCGGTTGTTGATCCGGGTGGTAATTTCGGAGACGATGTTGCCGATGTTGTAGAGGTTGCCCAGGTCGCAGGTACGGGCGTCGTAGATGATGTCGAGCATCTCGGCAGACTCCTCGTCGCGGGCGTATTTGGTCTTAAGCGAGACCTCATAGTAGGCGGGAGTTGTCAGCTCGCGGGACTGGTATGCCATCTCCTCGAGAATGATAGTTGAGCGATCCACATCGGTGGCGGTTATTGTAACTGCGGCAGAGCCGGAAGCCCAGGTCTGCACATATGAGTAATAGGAATCCTGACCGTCGGCAGACATCGGAAGGGGCAGAATGCCGAAGTCGGTTTCCATGTTGCGCATACGCGGCACATTGTTCATGGTGCCCAGTATAAAAAGGGCGCAGTCGGCAGCGAAAGCGGCGGCAGAGGCATCGTTGTGGCTCATGCTCTTGGTGGACTCGCCGCGGCGGGTCACATCGGTGGAGCAGATAACAACTTCCCTGTTCTCCCAGAGATCGAAGATTCGCTGGAAGACGTTGAGCGACTTCTCTGAATTGCCGGTGAAGGTGAAGTTGGTGCCGTCCACGGTTACCAGCTTGCAGCCCGACGCGGTATAAAGTGCCTCAACCTGGTTGTTGAGGGTGAGCAGACCCACATGGTCGTCGTCCTTGATGACGCCGTCGCCGTTCATATCGGCGGAGAAGGCCTCGCCCAATTCGAGCATCTTATCCATAGTCCACTCGTAATCGCGGACCAGGTCATAGGGATTTTCAAGCTTAATGTCGTTGATGATCTTTTTATTGAAGAGAATGGTATAAACCGAGCGCATGAAAGACTGCATCACGTCGCCGTTGGCATAATGGCTCTTGCCGCCCACCATTGTGTCCTCGGTGAACTGCTGGTTCCACCAGGGTTTGTCGAGGTCGACATATCCCTCGGTGCCCAGGTCGTGGAGCATGCCGTCGCGGGCGAGATAGGCACTGTCGCGTATGGTGGGGAAGACGATGTCATAGGTGGAGTCGCCTGCCAGTATCAGTTTCGTTATGCCCTGGTGCATAGAATAGGAGTATTGACCTCCTATCGGCATTCTGCCGTTTGCGAATACGAAGTTGAACTTTTCCTCGACCAGACGGTTGCGCTCAAAGGCGGCGTCGTTGAGGATGTCACCGTTCAATTCGCTGACGCAGAGGTCGTTGTCCGACCACTGACCTTTTACATCTATCTCAACCTTGGCGAGTATGGTTATTGTGGCGCCTTCCAGGTCAAGATCGGGCAGGTCGGGGGTTGCGGCGGTGGTTTCGGTCTCGGCAGCCGTGGTCTCCTCAGCCGTTCCGGCAGCCGCAGTGGTTGCCTCTGCGGTGTCGTTCCCGCCGCCGCATGCAGCGAGGGACAGGAGCATCACGGCAGAGAGAAGCAGCGCGGCTAAGCGCTTTATTGTGTCTGCGTGTTTCATTTGAGTAATATTCCTCCCGTTTGATACATTATTACTCTGTCATGATACCACATATTTTCAATATTTACAAGTCCTTCCGGGTAAACTGCGGCTATTTAATTTCTTATGCGCGGCTCTTGAAAAAGCGCGGGTTTTGTGATAAAATAGCAACGTGTGCGGCTGTGTGTCTGACCGCCGGAGTGAGAGTCTTTTCCGACTGTTTACGCGTGTAAAATAAGCGTAAACAAAAATGACCCCGGCGTGTTATAGGACGCCGTGATACGTATAATTACGTATAATAAAAATAAACAGGCATATGCATATGAAAACAAAGGATGAGAAAACCTCTTAATGAAAACTGAAATCAGAATTGCGGCGGCGCTTGCCGCATTGTGTCTTATAATGTCGGGTTGTGGCATAATCAAAATAAACGAACGGAGTGCAGAGACCTCTGCCGGCGGATCGTATGCTGTCTCGCATGTTCCCGACCATACAGCCGCCGATGATACGGCACCGGCATTGACCGGAGACAGCGCGGCGGCTCCGAAGGGAACCGAATCAGGAAAAAAACCTGCCGCCGTCAGCCAGCCCGACCGTCTGGCGAAGGCAAAGAGCTATCTTGAATCGCTGTCTAAACGCGACATGCAGGGGGTGGCGGTGAGCATAACCGGAAGCGATATCACGCCCTTTGCCGTGGGTGACTCCGAGGAACATTCACTTATCGACGCGGCGAGACTCGAGCGTGACTCTATGGTCTGTGAATACTACAACACAAAAATACTTGTGAGCGAAGCGACAGCCCAGTCTGTTTTGGACGATGTGGCGGCGGCGGTAAAGGCTGATGACTTCTATGCCGACCTTCTGGCGATACCCGTGACCTGGCTGGGATACTTCAGGGCGGCGGGTCTGCTGCTCAACCTGGAGAGCCTGCCCTTCACCGACTATTCGCAGCCCTATTTCGACCAGAAAGCCATGCTGCAGTCGGCGGGCGGATACGGCGTATATGCCGCCGTCGGCGAGTATATATACGATCCCGGTTACATGTACTGCATGTATGTAAATTTCAGGCTTGTGGAAGAACTCGGACTTGACGATCCGGTTGAGCTGGTGAACAAAGGCTACTGGAGTTGGGAAAAGCTGCGCGAATACGCGAAAGCCGCTGCTGCCTCGGAGGCTGTGGACGGTCACGCCGGTCCTGAGGGAATGTCGGTCGACGCCTATATAGATCTGCTGTTCGCCTCATCGGGTGAGCATATGATCTCCACGGGCAAGGAAGTCATACCCACTCTCAAGGAACCGTCATTGCGCTTGAAGCGCATGGTTTCGGCGCTAAAGAGCTATATTTACGACGACGGCTCCTATGCCGGGGTGAAGAACTCCGGAATACAGAGCTTCTACGGCGGCGGGGTTCTCTTCCTGACCGAAACGGTTAGCCGGGCTGAATGGCTTGCAGACATGGCGGACGACTGGTGCATACTGCCTATGCCCCGGCTTGACGGGCGGGGCGACTGGTACACTCCGGTGTCGCCTTCGGCTCCGGTGCTGTGCGTGCCTAAGAACTGCGCGAACCTTGACAATGCCGGACTTTTCCTGCAGGCAGCTAATGCCGCCTCCTACGGCTACATAAACGACGTGTTCTACGAGCATCTGACCCGCAATGCCATACGAAACAGCGATACGCTGAATATGCTGGACTATGTCACCTGCGTAAATGCCGGCTGTTTCAGATATTACGATTTCTCCGTTATGTACGGAGGACAGTATGACTGGCTGCAAGCCGCCGCAGTCGATTCGGTGCGTAAAGCGGTCAAAGGATCATCCGACCTGGATTCGGTGTATGCGGCGTCGGTTAAAAACGTGAACAACAGGCTGGCGGCCGCGTTCAACATGCCCTGGTAATAGGTCAATCGACCCTGTGAGGGATATGAAAAGAGAAACATTTATTAAAGCGATACTTATAGCCGCCGCGGTGCTGGTCGCCGTGATGATTGTGACAGCCGTCACCGACTGTATAGCGGTGTTCGGGCTGCACAGAAAGCCGGTTTTCGCCGTGCCCTCGATGACAGCCGATGACGGCGGTTCGGGCACCTACCGGGGATTGTTGCATACCTTTGAGATTGACGGCCGCTTCATGCCCGAAGATGACGGGGCGGTGGAGTCGGCGCGGCTCTATCTGTTCGGCATACCTGCCGCGGAAATGTCTGAGCCGGAAAGTGAGGAGCTTTGAAAACAAGACGCAAATTTACGCTGACGGCGGCACAGGCGGTAATGCTGAGTTTCTTTTTGCTCATAACCACGGGGACGGTGCTGCTTGCACTGCCAATAAGCTCGGCGACAGGGAAGGCGGTATCTGTTTTAGATGCCCTTTTCACCGCGACTTCAGCCTCATGCGTAACCGGACTTGTGACCCTGCCATCCTACTCCGCATGGAGTGTTTTCGGGCAGATTGTCATTCTGGCGCTCATTCAGATAGGCGGTCTGGGTGTTATTACGACCCTTGCCGGCATAGTTATATCTATGAATAAGCGGCTCGGCGTGCGCGACCGTGTGATGCTTGCCGACGCGTTAAACCTTTCCTCCATGGATGGGGTGGTGCGGTTCACAAGGCGAGCCATTCACGGCACATTAGCCGTCGAAGCGGCCGGCGCGCTTATGTATATGACCGTATTCGTCCCACGGTACGGCTTAAAGGGCATCTGGGTCTCGGTGTTTACCGCCATTTCGGCATTCTGCAACGCCGGAATAGATATAATCGGTTCGGACAGCCTATGCGAATATGTACACAACCCGATTATCAACGGCGTCACCGAAGCAATGATAATCTTAGGCGGTATCGGTTACATCGTATGGTGGGACGTGCTGCGGGTAATAAGAGAAGCGCGGGTCAAAGGCCTGCGCTGTCTGTGCAGGCTGACTCTCCACAGCAAGATAGCGCTGATATCGACAGCCGTGCTGATTGCCGCGGGCGCGCTGGGAATCTTCATATTCGAATTTTCGAACCCGCTGACCATGGCGGAATACAGCCTGCCGCAGCGGCTGGGAGCCTCGCTCTTTCAGTCGGTGACCACAAGAACGGCTGGCTTTGCCACCATCCCTCAGCAGAATCTGACAAATCCCTCCGCGGTACTGTCGCTGCTGCTGATGTTCATAGGCGGTTCGCCGGCAGGCACGGCGGGCGGCGTAAAGACGGTGACTATGGCTGTGCTGATGGCGTCTATGCTGGCATCGGTGCTGAACAAAAGCGAGGTCACCCTTTTTGACCGCACGATATCCCGCGCAACAGTCAGCCGGGCGGCGGCGGTCGTCAGCATGTCGTTTATTATAAACTTTGTGTCGATACTGCTGCTTTCCATGGTTGCCGACGCGTCGATAGCCGATGTTATGTATGAATCGGTGTCGGCAGCAGCCACCGTAGGTCTGACGAGAGGACTGACGCCGGCGTTGAATTTCGCGGGCAAGCTGATAATCACCGCGACCATGTATCTCGGCAGAATCGGACCCATATCCCTGGCTCTTGCTTTTGCCACACGCAAAACGGCGCCCGATTTGATAAAGAGCCCAACAGCGGATATAAGCGTGGGTTAATGCAACGGGAGAATTATAGTTATGAGTCTTAAAAAAACATATGCCGTACTGGGGCTGGGGCGCTATGGCAGAGCCGTGGCGACCGAACTTGTGAGAAGCGGCGCCGACGTCCTTGCGGTAGACATCGACGAGGATATCGTAAACGAGCTTGCCAATGAAATACCGGTTATAAAATGCGCCGATGTTACCGACGCGGAGGTTATCCGCCGGCTTGAAATAGGCAGCATCGACGTGGTTATAATAGCCATGGCATCAAATCTCGAGGCTAATGTCATGGCTATCATGCTCTGCAAAGAGGCTGGAACCAAAACAATAATAGTCAAGTGCGCGAACGAAACCCAAGAGCGCATCTTCACTCGGGTGGGCGCCGATCGCGTAGTATTTCCCGAGAGTGAGTCGGGTACCCGTATGGCGAAGAACCTGCTTAGCTCGGGCTTTGTGGACATCATTGATCTTTCAAAGGACATATCGATGGTGGAGCTTGACGTGCGCCCCGAGTGGGCGGGGAAGTCTATCCGCGAGCTTGAACTGCGCCGCAGGCATTCGATTAACATCGTCGCCATATGCCGGGGGGATCGCGTGTCAAGTTATATCGAACCTGATCTGGTGCTCGAATCAGACATGCGGCTCATCGTCATAGCCAACATTGAAAAGCTGAAGCGTTTAAGGTAATCCACATGATTAATTTGAGTAATCCAAATAAATAAACATATTACAGGAGGTTCTGTCAATGCAAAATGTAAGAATTACAGCAATATTTCTGCTGCTTGTCATGCTTATGGGGGCTTTAGCCGCCTGCGGCGGCTCAGGCGGGGAGGGCGCGGCTGCCGACACCACCGCTGCCATAACCGATGCGGCTGAGGAGACAACAGAGGAGGTTTTGAAAGCCGACCTGCCCGACGTCGACTATAACGGCGACATATTTACCATGTATATGCGCAAATCCGACGGCTATGCCTGTGATTTTGATGTGGCCGAGCTTTCCGGCGACACCATAGACGATGCGGTATACGAGCGCAACTCGAAGGTCGCTGAAAAGTTTAACATTGTCTTTGAGATCATCCGTGACGGCGACAACTTCGGTCTGAACACCGCCCGCACCGCCGTTTTGGCCGGTGATGACAGCATTGATCTGCTGATACCCCACGCCCGCTTTGTCTTCCCCTACGCCCTTGAGGGACTGCTCTACGACTGGCAGACGGATCTGATCTGGGTCGACCTTGACAAGCCCTGGTGGAACGACGACGCCCGTGCCGCCTTCTCGCTCTGCAACAACCTCTTCGCAATGGTGGGCGACATCAGCTACACCAACCTGGGCTCCACAAAGTCAATGCTTTTCAACAAAAACATACTGAGTCAGTTAGGTCTCGCATCGCCCTACCCCATGGTAAACTCCGGTGAATGGACCATGGACAAAATGGCTGAACTTACAAAGAGCGCGGCGGCCGACCTTAACGGCGACGGCAAATATAATATCGCCGACGACCGCTACGGCTACATAACCACCCACTGGAGCGGTCCGATACAGGTGCTCTACTCCGCCAACCAGCGCATCGCCCGCAAGGACGAAAACGTCTTGCTTTACCTGACCCTCAACACCGAGACCACCGTCAACGCCTTCGAGAAGTTCTTCGCCATCACCGATGCCGAAGGCGGCTATATTCAGTGTGAGGACGGAGTTTCCGGTGTAACAGATTGTTTCCGCGCAGGACATGCCCTCTTCTATGATGTGAACATCGGCGGCGTAAAGGCTCTGCGCGACATGGATGAGGACTTCGGCATCATCCCCTGGCCGAAATTTGATGAGACCATCGATAAATACTACGCCAATGTCGACGCCGGCTGCAATCTCTTTATAGTTCCGGTCACAAACGCCGACCCGGAGCAGGCATCGGTCATTTTAGAGGCGCTCTGCTACGAAGGTTACCTTACCGTACTGCCCACCTATTATGATGTGGTGCTGACCACCAAATTCACCCGCGACGCCGAGTCGGAGGATATGATAGACATCATCCGCGCCGGCCGTGTATTCGATATCGGCTATTATTTCTTTGACAACTCCAACGACCTGAACAGTGTGGGCTGGTATCTGACAAAGACTCCCGACCGCAGCTTCGCCTCCGTCTACGCCAAATACGAACCTGTGGTGCTTGCGCAGTACAAGAAGGTCAACGAGAAATTCCTGGCTCTCGAGTGACGCGGACTTAAAAGAAACGCGTTATTCGGGATGCGCGGCGCATGACGGGCGATGAGAATTCCATTGTTAATTATTTGTTAATTCCAACAACATTCTGTGCATTAGCACCCCGACTGTGATATAATATCGTGTATGCATTCCGGACCCGGTTTGCGGATAAATGTGCCCGCCCGGCTGCGCGGAACGAGAGTTCGTCCCTGCGGCAGGCGCTGCCGTATAATGGTATCAGCGATAATGTCGCAGCCTTCAATACGGTATGGCAGATATCACCCGCCGCCTGCTGAGTCCGCGATGTAAAATATTTTATGAGGTGAAAACCATGCTTAAGGAAATCAAGACCCAGATCATCGCAGAGCATGCCGTCCATGAGGGCGACACCGGCTCGCCCGAGGTTCAGATAGCGATTCTTACCTATCGTATCAACAACCTCACCGAACACCTGAAGGTCAACAAGAAGGACAATCACAGCCGCCGCGGTCTGCTGAAGATGGTCAGCCTCCGCCGCAAGCTCCTTGCTTATCTTCAGAAAAAGGATATCGAGCGTTACAGAGCAATTATTGCAAAACTCGGTCTCCGCAAGTAATTTCTGCACCCGACGGAGCGGGAGTCCGGCTGCCGGTCTCCCGCCCGTTCCTTGTTTTCCGGGGTTATCATCCCCTGCACACCGACCCCATGCGCCTCTGCCCCCGCGCCTCTGCAACCCATACCCTTCGCCTCTGCCCTCTATCCCATATCCCTATTCGCATGTACCCCGGCACATTAAACGCGCCGTTCGCCTGATGGTGAGCAGTTAAATACATACCCGACCACGCCGTCGGATGGGTATTTAAGTGCTTTACCGAAGGGCGGACGATAAGCTGACATTCAATTTAATCGGAGGAACATAAAAAATGTTCGAGAAATTCAAAACCTTTGAGTACCGGCTCGCAGGCCGCCCCCTGGTAATCGAGACCGGTAAAATGGCACAGCTCGCAAACGGCTCCTGCCTGGTTCGCTACGGCGACACCGCAGTCCTCTGCACAGCCACCGCTTCCGCCCGTCCCCGCGACGGTATCGACTTCCTGCCTCTTTCGGTTGACTTTGAGGAGCGTCTCTACTCGGTCGGTCACATACCCGGCAGCTTCAACAAGCGTGAAGGCCGTCCCACCGAGAACGCGATTCTTTCCTCCCGCGTTATCGACCGCTCCATACGTCCCCTTTTCCCCAAGGATCTGCGCAATGACGTTTCGCTGGTTCTCACCGTAATGAGCGTTGAGCAGGACTGTGTGCCCGAAATTGCCGCCATGCTGGGCGCGTCAATCGCTCTCTCCATATCCGACATCCCGTGGAGCGGGCCCATATCCGGTCTTCACGCGGGTCTTATCAACGGCGATATAGTAATCAACCCGACACAGGCTCAGCGCGCGGAGAGCACCCTTGAGCTGACGGTGGCATCCTCCGCCAATAAGGTGGTAATGATCGAGGCAGGCGCATCCGAGGTTGCCGACGATGATATGTTCGAAGCCATTATGGCAATCGACGCCGAGAACAAGCGTCTATGCGAGTTCATCAACGGCATAGTCGCCGAGATCGGCAAGCCCAAATTCGATTATCCATCAGGCGAGGTTGACGAATACCTCTACAACGAGGTTCGCGACATGGTTATCGATGATGTCCGCCTGGCGCTTGACACAGACGATAAAAACGTTCGCGACGCCCGTCTCCAGCCTATTATCGACAGGGTATACGAGAAATACGAGTATGAATATCCTGATCAGCATGCCCTCTTCGACGAGATACTCTATAAGGTTCAGAAGGAGATCGTCCGCGAATGGCTGTTGGTTGAAGGCAAGCGTGTAGACGGCCGCCGTCTCGACCAGATACGCCCCCTTGCCGCAGAGGTCGCGCTCCTGCCGAGAACTCACGGCAGCGGCATGTTCACCCGCGGTCAAACCCAGGTTCTCACAACCTGCACCCTTGGACCTATTGACGAGCAGCAGCTGCTGGACGGTATCGACGAGGTGCAGTACAAGCGCTACATGCATCACTACAACATGCCCGGCTATGCTACCGGCGAAGCTAAGTCCCCCCGCATTCCCGGCCGCCGCGAGATAGGTCACGGCGCTCTTGCCGAGCGTTCGCTTCTGCCGGTTCTCCCGACGGTTGAGGAGTTCCCCTACGCAATCCGCTGCGTATCCGAGGTGATAAGCTCCAACGGCTCCACCTCCCAAGCGTCGGTCTGCGGCTCCACACTCGCGCTCATGGATGCCGGCGTGCCGATAAAGGCTCCGGTAGCCGGTATCTCCTGCGGTCTTATCACCGAGGGCGAGCGCTGGATGACCATGATAGACATTCAGGGTCTTGAGGACTTCTACGGCGATATGGACTTCAAGGTCGCCGGCACCAATAAGGGTATCACCTCTATTCAGATGGATATAAAGATCGACGGTCTTACTCCCGAGATCATAAAGGAAGCTCTCCGCACCACCCACGAAGCCCGAAAATATATCATAAATGATATAATGCTCGAGTGCATCCCCGGTCCGCGTGATGAGATCTCCCAGTACGCGCCCAAGATGATCACCATGAAGATCGAAGTGGATAAGATCCGCGACGTCATCGGCACCGGCGGCAAGGTCATTCAGAAGATAGTCGCCGACACGGGTGCGAAGATCGACGTTGAGGAGGACGGCACCATTTACATCTCCGCCGTCGACCGCGACTCGGGTATTGCCGCCCAGAAGATCATCGAGAGCATAGTGTTCGAGCCCGAGGTGGGAACGGTTTACACCGGCAAGGTCACCCGCATCATACCCATCGGCGCTTTCGTCGAGTTCGCTCCCGGCAAGGAAGGTCTTGTTCACATCTCCAAACTGGCTAACTACCGTGTAGAGAAGGTGGAGGATATCGTCGAGGTGGGCGATTCGCTGGAAGTCAAGTTCCTCGGCGTTGACGAGAAGGGCAGAATGAACCTTTCTCACAAGGATACCCTCCCCCAGGACCCCGATGCACAGCCTCAGCCTGAGCGTCGTCCGAGATCTTCGGGCGAATCGGGCGGCAGCGCGCCGTCCGGCCGCAGAGGCGGCTCCGACGACTACCGGAGACGTCCGAGACGCGAGAATAACTGATAAACGGCATAATACACGGGAGCGGCACTTCAAGCCGCTCCCTTTTTCGGAGGCAATATGAAGCATGTGGAACTATACACCGACGGCGCATGTTCGGGCAATCCCGGCCCGGGCGGCTACGGCGCCATACTGGTGTACAACGGCATAGAGCGGGAGCTATCCGGCTACTGCGCCGAAACTACCAACAACCGCATGGAACTGACTGCCGTCATAGCCGGCCTTGAAGCGCTGAAGGAGCCCTGCGAGGTGACTCTTTATACCGACTCGAAATATGTGGCGGACGGATTGAGCAAGGGTTGGGCGAAGGGCTGGCGAGCCAAAGGCTGGAAGAAATCCGACGGCTCTCCGGCGTTAAATCCCGAGCTTTGGGCAAAATTGCTGGAACTTTCCGAGATACACAGCGTCAAAACAGTGTGGATAAAGGGACACGGCGGCCATCCGTACAATGAGCGCTGCGACCGGCTCGCTACCGGCGAAATTGCGAAGGAATAAGTACGGCGCATTCTCTTTTCCGACACGAATTAAATTCCGAAAAACAGCGGGAAAGGAGAACCCCCGAAATGAGAATACCGAGAATATACGCAGAGCGCCGCGAAAGAGCGATTCGGGCGGTCTCGCGCAGCCTTTTGACACTCGCGCTGCCCCTTGTCATACTGACGGGCATGTATATGATGATAGTGTTCGGCGGCTCGCCGGCAATAGCCTATTGGCGCGGCATATGGATCGAGACGGCGATGACCACCGACAATCATCAGTGGCTCGCCACCTCCTTCTTTCCCAAGTCGGTGATCGATGAAGTATTGAGCGGCCGTACCCATACCGGTGAAATACTGGGCGGCGCCGAGTTTATAAACCTGACCCCGCCGGAAAAGCCGGAGAGCAAGCCCGCCCCCGAGACGACAATAGTCAGACCGCCGATACCGAATAAACCCTCCTCATCCGTGGCGCAGCCGGTAACAGAACTGCCGGCAGCCGACATAACACCGGTCACCGCAATTCCTCAGACAGAGCCGGAGGAAACCGCTCCCTTTGCCGGTCTTGACAGCAATTTCGGAAGTCTGCCCGGCGACATACTCGGACAGGCAAATCTCAGTGTCGGAGACAGCGACTATGCAGGCAACACCATAGCCGTCAACGACATGGAGCAGGGCATAGTTATCTCCGAGGCAGCGCGTGAGGGATTCAAGGGCAAGATAATGCTCATCGACGACCCGAGCCGCGTCTTTGTCGGCTCCACGATTTACAATGACCAGGGCACCAGAATTCCCGAACTGCTTGAGGCTCACAATGCCATAGCAGGTATCAATGCCAGCGGCTTCTTTGACCCCCAGGGCAAGGGGGACGGCAGCGGCGCAGTGGGTATCATGATGTCCGAAGGTCAGATGACCGGCGATCTGGTTGAAACATACGGCAGCATCGCACTGACCTTGGAAGATAAATTGGTGGTGGGCAGCAATACAATCTGGAACAGCATGGCTGTCCGCGACGGAATCCAGTTTGGACCGGTGCTTATTGCCGACGGCGAAAAGACTGTCAGCGGTTCGGCGGGCTACGGCATTCAACCCCGCACCGCCATCGGTCAGCGCGCCGACGGCGTCATAGTAATGGCGGTCATAGACGGACGCAGCATAAGATACAGCATCGGCTGCATGGTGGGTTCACTGGCAGAGCTAATGGAGGAGTACGGCTGCATAAACGCCGCCTGCTGCGACGGAGGCTCCAGCTCGGTCATGGCGTACAACGGCGAGGTGGTTAACCGCAACTGCTCGGACAATCCCACGCTCGGCCGCAGACTTCCGAACGCCTTCCTGGTTCGGGCAAAGTAAGATATCACATATGTAAATACGGCACCTCGGTAAGCAAACCGGGGTGCCGTTTGTTTTTGTCGAAAAGTGTTATAAGAAACAAAAAGAGCTCCGATGCAGACACCGAAGCTCTGATTGGTGGGAACAGCTGGGATCGAACCAGTGACCTCATGCATGTCAAGCATGCGCTCTAACCAGCTGAGCTATGCTCCCGAACGCTGTTATTATACCACATCGGGCGTAGGATTTCAAGTGGAGCAGTGAAAAATAGTGCATAAAAAGAGGGTGGTATAATTGTATAATGCGACGGTTATCGTGGCAAAATGCACAGACAGGCAAGGTATCCCTGCGGCACAGTGACGGGAATAAGCTGTCTGCCGTTGACCTCAGTGAGAAATTTACCGTCACTGCTGACCACCGAGAAGACGCGGAAGCCCCGTACAACTCCCTCGCCGTCCAGCTTTACATAAGCCTCCTTCGCCGTCCAGATACTATAGAAGCGTTGAATTTGCTCCTCGCCCCCGACCGAGGTTACCGTCTCATGCTCGGCGGCGGAGAACAGGCGCCGCGCGATGTCTGCGAAGCGGAAGCCGGGCAGGGTCTGCTGTATGTCGAAGCCGACCTCGTCCCGCGAAACTGCGCAGCAGGTCAGCCCTCCGCTGTGTGAGATCGAGAAGGAAAGCCCTTCGCAGCCGTCAAAACGCGGTTTGCCCATTTTCGGACGGATTATCTGCCGTCCGGCAGCGGTGTCGCCCGCAAAGAGTTCCGCGCAGCGAAGAATTAACTCATCCGATGGGATCTTGTCATTAGTCAAATAGACAGCGGTGCGCGGAAGGCGGAGAATCTCGCTAAAGCCGGTCATTGCAGAGAACGAATATAGGTAATATAGTCCATGCAGTACTCATCCCGCCCTGCGAGAGCCTTTGCGGCATACAGGGTCTGCAGAATAGATTCGCCGTTCTTGTTGGGCAGCACATCGATGATGGCGGCATCCAGTCCGTATAGCACCGCCATACTGAGGAATGCAGCGTTCAGCGAGGCGCGCTTGGGCAGGCCGAATGAGACATTGGAGAGCCCGCAGACGGTCTTAAGTTCCGGGTCGGCTGCCTTTATGCCGCGAATTGTATCAAGCGCGGTGAGTGCGCCGTTATCCGAAGTAGAGATAGCCTCGATTATTGCGTCGATGTATATTTTATCCTTTTTCACACCGGCGGCAGTCAGCTTCGCGGCGGCGGCAAGGGCGTTCTCGACACGTTCGTCCACATCGCCGGGGATGCCGCCTCCCGCCAGCGGCAGCACCACCACGCCGGCATTGTGTTCGGCGGCGAGGGGCGCCAGTTCGTCGATGCGCTCGGAGACGGTGACGGAGTTGATGATAAATTCGCGTCCCTTCATGACGGCGGCGGCGGCTTTAATTACAGACGGGTCGGGCGAATCGGGCATTATCGAGCAATCACTGCCCTCCAGCGCCATTTCGATGATTTTGAGCATCAGCTCGGTCTCGCGTTCGGCTCCGCAGGCGGCAGTGTTGATGTCAAGACAATCGGCGCCCGCTTCTGCCTGGGCTTCGATAAGGCGCGCCAGATAATCCCGGTCGAAGGTCTTCATAGCTTCGCCGGTTTTCGGTATGCTGCTGTTGAGTTTTTCTCCTATAATAAACACTTGTTGCTCCTTACAATGATATGTCAAAACGAATCTGTTATCCCTCTGTCATGAATCCTCCCGCCACGCCTTAGAGCAGCGGCCGCAGGGCTTGTACCCCCGGGCAATCAGCTCGGCGGGGTTGTCGGTGGGATATTCAAGCCGATTGCTCTCTTTCATGCTCTTCACACTCGAGCAGTCGGGATTTACATGAAATGTGCCGGATGAAACGTTGATAATAACAAGGTATTTCGCGTTCTCCGGGTCATTGGAACGTTCGGGAACACCTGTCTGCGCCGCAGTCTCGGGTTCGGCGGTTATCTCATACCCGTTCCCGCACACCGAGCAGACACGATATCCGCATAACTGCGGGTCAGCGAGATCCTCCACCGTCAGTTCAACGCGGTTAGCCTCAGACATTTTCAAAGCATGCCGGCATTCGGTGCGCAGATGACAGACACGTGAGTTGCGATTCACCACCACCGTTCGAGGGAAGGTCAGGGGAGGGGCGGCGGTTTCAGCCGTTTTGGCGGCAGTCTCATTCTCGGTTACAGATACAGTTCGTTCAGCCGTTGTCTCGGCGGGCGGGGAGGTATCTGCGGGCGCGGCGGTTGTTTCAGCCGGCGCGGCGGTGGTTTCGGGAGCCGCGGTTTCAATGTCGGGCGCCGATGTCTCAGGTTCGGTTGTAGTTTCGGGTTCGGCATCCTGCTCCCCAATGATCGCATCGGACGGCGAATCAGGTGTTTCAGCATCGGGGGCGGATGTTACAGCAGTCTCGACCGCCAATATGCCCGCGTCCGCAATACGGTGAACCACGGCGGTTTCAGCCGCCCCGGGACCGGAGCAGGCAGACAAAGCAAGCACCGGCAGAATTACCGCCGCAGCCATAAAAAAACAGAGATGCCGTAAGCCGTTGTGTGCCGTCCTCATCAGCCAAGTATATCCCGGAGCACCGGCAGCAGGGTCATAGCCATGCGGTAGAAGCCGAGATCATTCGGATGGCAGCCGTCCACCGTGCAGGCGTCACGGTCGCGGTCGCCGTATAGTGTCTCGCCGTCGATGAAGCGCACATGCCTGTCGCCGGCGGCGACGGCGTTGTCATATGTGGCTCGGATAACATCGCGGCGGCGGGCGTTGCCCTCCCGATCCCAGTCGAAATCGGGTTTGCTCATAATGACTATGGGCAGATTCGGCTGAGCCGCGCGAATAATTTTGAAGAATGGCTCATGAGTTTCGGCGAGATGCTCGGCGCTCGGGGCGTTGTGGTCATAGTCATAGACGAAGGCGGACATGGTCAGCCCGGCGATATACTCGGCCATGGCAGGTTCGCCCCGTCCGGCGCCCGAGAAGCCGAAGTTGCGGTGGTCGGCGTCCAGCAGCCGCGAAACGATGGCGGTATATGACGCGCCCACACGGGTACAGCAGCCGCCCTCGGTTATCGAGGAGCCGTAGAACACCACCGGATTATCTATGGCATATTGAATTGGCTCAAGCAGCAGGGCGTAGTCGTCCACACCCACCGTCATCGAAGCGAGCAGCTCGTTGCGGGGCAGCATTATTGTAATCTGCTGCAAACTGCCGTCAAGATGCAGGGTGACCTCGTTTGTCTTGTCAGATTCTGCGAATCCGTTGGGCTGCACAAAGCCGATGAAGCGGGAATCCGCCCCGATTCCGGAGTAGATGTCACAGCCCGCCGAGCCGCAGAGCGATATCCGTATGTCGTTGCCCAGGGTTTTAAGGGTGTATTTGACGTTCAGATTCCTGCTGTTCGTCCGGAAGCGCACACGCCCGCCGGTATTGCGCCGTCCCAAGCCTTTTACGCCCTCGCTGACCGATGCGGCTGCCTCACGTGGCAGACGGTCGAAATTCCCGCCCTCGCCGTTATACGCAAGGCCGTAAATCTTAATCGGCGCTTCGGTGATGTCATGAAATTTCATATGCTTCCCGATTCCCTTCGCAATTTATGTATACTGAAAAACTTGACAACCGGCGCCCAAAATGGTATCATATAGCCCGTGTCAAAAAACATAGAGGTGATGCGCCCATGATGGCTTCATTTTCCGCCGCACTTGGTCAGATGGCTGTGCTGTTCAGCTTCATGCTCTGCGGCTATATCTTCAACAAGTTAAAAATCACGCCCCCCGAGACCTCGCAGGTGCTCTCGAAGCTGGAGATGTATATCTTCCTGCCCTGTCTTTGCTACAGGACGCTGAGCGGCTCCTTTACCCGTGAGGTGTTAGGTTCCAAGCTGAAGCTCATACTCTCGGCGTGCGTACTCTTCGCCGCGGTGGTGGCGGTGTCGCTGATTATCGTCCGCTTTTTCTCAAAGGACAAAATGCAGCGCGCCATATACCTTTACGGCTTCATCATACCTAATATGGGCTACATGGGCTACCCGCTGGTGGAGGCGGTGTTCGGAGCCGAGGTGCTGGCGGATTTCATGGTCTTCGCCACGCCATTCAACATATTTATATACACCGCCGGCATATGGATGCTGAATCCGAATCGCACCTGGTCGGTTAAGTCGCTGCTCAATCCCACGCTCATAGCCCTGTTTTTAGGCGTGGCGGCGGGTCTCACCGGTTTGCGTCTGCCTGCCTTTATGGACACGGCGATAGCCTCCGCGGCGGCATGCATGTCGCCCACCGCAATGCTGCTCACCGGCTTTGTACTTGCAAGGGCGCCTCTCGGAGCGATGTTCAAAAACCCGAAAACCTACATTGCCTCCTTCATCCGCCTGGTGGCTTTCCCGGCGGTGTTCGGCGGTCTGATGCTGCTTTTAAGAGTACCCGACTACACGGCGCTGCTGGGCATCTGCCTGCTGGCGCTGCCCATAGGGTTAAACAACGTGGTCTTCCCGGAGTCCTTCGGCGTGGATTCCACAGCCGGCGCTCAGCTCTGTCTGATGGCAAATATCATGGGTGTGATAACAATACCGCTGATATATTCGCTGGTTGGAACACTGGCGGGTTGAATATACGGGGTGTGCCTTATGGCATACCCCTTTTTTGCCGCAATGCCCTCAATAGCTGTCATTAACCGAATATGAAGTTGAATAATCGCAATTTGTGCATTTGATATGTTTTTTATAACTGGTATCCTGCCCAAAGCCTTCGTAGTCAACAGTGCAGGGATGATAGCACTTTGGGCAGATTGCCGGACTTGTTAACCTGTATTCCCGTCCGCAGATTGTACACACAACTATGAGAGGCTGAGATTTTGAAGCGGAAATGTATCCGTTGATGACAGGAATATTATTCAGACGCCGATATTTATGACCCGTATATCGTCTTTTACCGCAGCGGGCACAAGTGCAGCCGTTCCAATCATGTTGCGCCTGTTCCTTTTCCTTACCGCAGCGGGTGCAGGCACATTCATTCCAATCGTGCTGTTCGTCGCGTGTTTTGCCGCAGAGGATACACTTGCATCCGTTCCAATCGTGCTGTTCGTCACGTCTTTTACTGCAGCGCTTACACGTGCAACCGTTCCATTTGTGACCGAACACTTTACAAATCATAGCCATAACGCCGCCCCCTCGAAAACACCGGAATTATTCATCAGAAATCAATATCACCGGATTATCCCGCACCGTTTGTATAACACCCGGAGTATGCCGCATCGGCATACCCCGTTTAACTTTACGGCACACCCGGTTTGTATCGGCTGTCGGTATTATTCTTGAAAATACATCACCGATAACTTTTGCTCACTGATATGCCTCGGCTTGTCTTATATATTGGTTCTGTTCCGCTCTGTCCATGGAGTTAAAGAGAGCGTTCCAGCCGCAGACGCGGATCTGAAGATCCTGGTACTTCTCCGGCTCAGCCTGAGCAGCCCGAAGGGTCCGGGCGTCGAAGATATTGAAGTGAATCGCGTGACCGCCACGGATGCGCCACACCTCAAGCAGGGAGCGCATGGCGTTAAGCCCCTCCTCGCCGCGGACGGCAGAGGGATGCAGGCTGACATCAAGTGGGAAGTCGCCGCTGAAAAGCTGACCGTTCAGTTTGGTCTGGGAGAGAATTGCTCCGGTAGCGCCCCCCGCACCTGCGCCCTGGGAGGGAGAGGCGTTCTTTGACATCTCCTCACCCCGGCGGCGCCCGTCGGGAGTCGCTCCGGTTTTTCTGCCCTGGTCTATATACTGGCGGGCGTTGTGCAGCGAAGCCGACCAGAAACCGTTAGGTCGGCAGTTGCCGCAGGGTCTGCCCTTTATATAGCTGCCCAGCGCGGTGGTATACTTCTCGGCTATGCTGTCGGGCATATCTCGGTCGTTGCCGTACTTGTCTTTGTCGTTCAGCAGCTTGAGGCGGAGTGTCTCGCAGCCCTCGAAATTCGCCGCGAGAGCCTTCTTCATCTCGCTCAGCGGCACCTCTCCGGTGTCGTAGCAGTATTTCTTCACCATAGCCAGCGAATCGGCGGCGGTGCCTATGCTGCAAAGCAGGGCGCAGGTTGAGTAGGCTTTCGCGCCCCGGCAGTAGGCATCCTGCCCCTTCTCCAGCGCCGAGCGATAGGTGGAGGAGAATAAAGACTGAGGATTGACATAGTCGTAGTAGTTCTCATACTGCTGCGTACAGCGGTAGGATTCGTCGAAGAAGTACTTCGCGTAGCCGATGCAGGCGTCGAGGAACTTGTCGAAGGTGTCAAAGTCCTCCAGCTTGCCCATGGATATGCCGCAGAAATTGCCGGTGTTTGGGTCGGTGCCCTCGAAAAAGGCATACTCAATCGGCTTGGCGAGGTTGATATGAGTGCCGGTGCTGCCCACCGTCTGTGCGGGGGAGAATTCATAGCAGCCTTTGATGTCTGCCGCACGCGCCTCGGACAGGGTAAACCCCTTGGAGGTCAGCGCCTTCTCGATAAAGTCCTCAGAGACGAAGACGATGCTGTTGTGATTGCGGCGGATCATGTCCAGCGCCTTGTTGACAAAGGTCTTGGGCGTGCTCTCGCTGTACTTTAACTGAATTTTGGGATTCCATATGCCAAGCTCGTCGTAGACGTCGAGGATCATGTAGGACATGTCGCATATCTTGGTGGTGCCGTCGTCATTGGTGCCGCCGAGATAGACCGGCTGCCCCCAGTAGTTGTCGATAGCCTGGAACTGCATGAGGAAATAGGCCAGGAAGGTGCGGATATCCTCGTCCTCATAGCGTCCGCTGAGGCGATCCTCGATATAGTAGGGCTGCAGCACACGGTCGAGGTTGGACAGCGAACGGACCTGCAGCACCTCGATATGCTCTGATATAATAAAGTAAAGGTATATGAACAGCAGCACCTCATACACGGTGCGGGGAGCGCCGCAGCGCAGCCGGCGAAGGGCAGGCAGAACGGTGCCGCTCTTTTCGTTTTCACTCTCATGAGCTTCCCCATAGGCGATAAGGCGGTCAAGCAGGCGCAGCACGCCGTTTAATACTATCTCAATAGAGTCGTAGAAGCCCTTTTCCGCCTCGGTGAGTTCGCCGTCGCGGGCTGTCTTGTCGGCTTTCGCCTTCATGGCGTTCTCAAGCAGCCCCGGAAAGCCGATGGGGAGCATGTAGTCCCAGTCGGGAACGCTGTGGTCGTAGTCGGGCCAGATAGTCACCGCCCCGTCACGGCTCAGCAGATTCATGGTCTTGCTCACATCGGCAGGCAGCAGCTTTCCGAAAACCTCGGAGTTCCACTTACTGTTGAGCAAACCCTGCACGACCCGGTTCAGCGAGTGAATACCGGGGAAGTAGTCGCAGGGGTTCAGGTCAATTGGGGTGTGCTCCAGCACATACGCAACGGCTTTCGCTTTGATGACCGAATGGTGGGTGTCGGTGATGGTGCCGATGTATTCCGACAGCTTTTCCCTCATCGTTTTGGCGTCAAAGCCGGTGGACATGTCATACCGCCCGTCATGGCAGATAAAACGGCCGAAGTTGTTGTGGCTGCCGTCGTCGGTGTGATATTTCTGACGCAGATAGGCTGAATCTTTATCGCTTATGTATTTCATTTTTCTTTTTATGCCTCCGCATATGTCTCCGGTGCCGGCGAGAGCCGGCAAAAACACGAACAGCTTATGATATTCCGTCAAATTTAATTCTATCAGACTTTTTGTTGAGTGTCAATGTCAATATGTTAAAAATACCCCGGGCAGCTGTTATGTTACAATTGATGTGAGACATACATAAAAGGAGTAGAAAAAGTGATCGAGTCGTGTTAAAATAATGTTGCCCCCAACAAAATTCAACAGAAAGGACTCAATCACCCATG
>Ga0123335_1002583_pt1 | contig 26704 bp, 26 predicted proteins | sample BiotimSIPDNA_2_FD_89707 | JGI IMG/M metagenome (GOLD analysis project Ga0123335, IMG submission 89707) | Anaerobic biogas reactor microbial communites from Washington, USA - Biogas_R2 time_0 SIP DNA | ecosystem: Engineered > Bioreactor > Anaerobic > Unclassified | place: Washington, USA...
AATACCTCATCTTCAGAGTGGGATCGTCAATGTCCGTGCTGCTGGGAGAAATTGAAAAGCTTATCGCTTACTCGAGATCCGGGATCGTCACAAGAGCGGATATAGACGCGGTCATCGTGCCCAGCCTGGAGGCCGAATCTTTCGATCTTGCGAGAAACCTTTGTGAAGGGAAATACGCGCAGACTTTTGAGCTGCTCGATAAACTGTTCTCGCTCAGAGAGGAACCGGGCATGATCCTCGGAGCTCTGGGGTGGCAGCTGCGCAGGTTCTATCTGGCCTCTGCCGCGGTGCAGGCCGGAGGCGGGGTAAAGGAAATGAGATCACGCTGCGCCGGCATGTCTGAGTATTCGGCCCGGATGTTCATGAAGACGGCGTCGCACCTCTCTCCCGCGTGGTGCCGCAGCGCTTTGAAACTGTGCGCAGCCGCCGACTATGATCTGAAAAACTCGTCAGGGGACGAGCGCGGGGTACTCGAAACGCTGTTTATACGTCTGGCCGGGGAGAAGAAGCATGCGGACGATCAAGCAGGCCATAGTTGTTGAAGGGCGGTATGACAAGAGCGCCATTTCCCGTTATATAGATACGGTCGTCATAGAAACGGGAGGTTTCAGGATACTCAGGGACAGTGAAAAAATCGAGCTGCTCAGGAGGATAGCGCTGAAGCGTGGCCTGGTGATACTGACGGACAGCGACGCCGCCGGATTTCTGATCCGCGGCAAACTGAAGAGCATGCTGCCCGGCAGCGCGTTGAAGCATGCATACATCCCCGATATCTACGGCAAAGAAAGACGAAAAAGAGTGCGCTCGCGCGAAGGAAAGCTGGGAGTCGAGGCGATGGACGAAGAGACCGTGATCGCGGCTCTGCAGCGTGCAGGGGCCACGTTTGAAGACACCGAGTCGACCGTCACGGGAGGTATCACAAGGGCCGATATGTATGAAGACGGTCTTCTTGGGGGGGAATACGCCTCAAGGCGCAGGAGAGCGCTCGAAAAAGCCATGGCTTTGCCCGAGCATCTGAGTTCAAGCGCACTTCTTGACGTTATAAACGCTCTATATTCGCCGGAAGAGTATAAAAACCTTGTGAAAAACCTCTAAACATAGTAAAGTAAAGAAGGCGCCGCCACCCTCCATATCCGGGGACCCGCATAAAGCGACATATGTGATTTAAGACAACTTGACGGAGGTACTGTTCATATGAAGTGTCCGTATTGCGGCTACGCTGAGAGCAAAGTAGTCGATTCAAGACCCGCAGACGAGGGTGAGAGCATCAGGAGAAGAAGAGAGTGCCTGTCATGCTCCAAACGATTCACAACGTATGAAAATGTGGAGAGCCTGCCTCTTGTCGTAATAAAGAAAGACAGCCGCCGCGAAACGTTTGACCGCAACAAGATACTAAACGGTATGCTCAAGGCCTGTGAAAAGCGCCCGATATCCCTTTCCGATCTGGAGAGCTGCGTGGACGAGATCGAGATGACAATACAGAACACATTGAAAAGAGAGATCAGCACAATTGAGATCGGAGAGCTTGTTATGGCGCATCTGCGCGAGCTTGACGAGGTGGCATACGTGCGCTTTGCCTCCGTATACCGCCAGTTCAAAGACATCAACAGCTTTATGACGGAGCTCAACAAGCTGCTCGGCGAGAAATAGTTCCTTTGTGTTCCGGCGGGACCGCCCCGCTCGAACGCGGTCAGAACAGCTCTGCGATCGACAGGCGCGAGCTGTGAGATATGTGATCAAGCAGTATGACAAGCTCCTCGTGGTTAGAATCGGTCCCGGAGTCGTCTCCCGACATTTCGCTGCTGCTCAGTCTGGCAAGCGCAATGCTCACCGCCTCCACGGCTTCATGGCTTGTTACGATATTCAGCCAGGCCGAGTGCTGTTCCCATTCCTCGCGAGCCGCCTGTAGTTTTCTGATCCGCTCTGTCCGCTCCGGTGTCCGGCGGGCCTCGAAGAGAAGGGATTGAGTCTTTATTGCGATATTGCCGCAAACAGAGGAGTTAACGGCGCAGAATACCGTGATAACGGCAAGCAGGGCGATACCGGCGATGATCTGTTTCAAATAAATGCAGCTCCTTACCCGTTTTCGAAATGGCCATTGTGAGAGATGGTCATTTTTTACGCCCACCGGCCTTCTTGCTCTCTTTAAGAAAAAAATGAACGTTCATAGCCTCGTCAACGCTGAGTAAGAACACGTCTTCAGCAGAGGATGCGCCGTGTTTTTTCAATTCTTCGTTCATCCAGAGCGTGTCGAGGCCCCGCATAGCGAGATTCTCCGACATCACCCGGCCATTATTGATAATGATCGTGTATAAGCCGTTGTCCTCGACCCGCAGGCCAAGGTCTTCGGCAGTCACAGGCTGCCGGCCGGCCCGAAGAATTGCGCTCAGCTGACCGCCGGTTTCCAGGATCGCATAGCGCACGTCCGAGATATCGGTAATCCCGTTGCTGCGAAGCTCTTCCATCAATTCATCAATGCTTAGTCTGTTCTTTTTCAATGCGGATTGAACGATCGCGCCGTTCCGGATCACGATGCTGGGAGTCCCGCAGAGCAGCTTATGGACGCGCGGATACAGCGCGGCAAGCTGCGACAGGATCAGCTCGAGCGCGATAAGTGTGACGATCGGGATTACCCCCCCCAGGATCGGTATGCGGTTGTCCTGGATAGGTATAGCCGCCAGCTCCGAGATAAGAACGGCGACCACGAGTTCGCTGGGCTCGAGCTCGCCGACCTGACGTTTCCCCAAAAAACGGAGCGACAGGATTATGACGGCGTAGAGTATCACCGTGCGCAAAAAAACCGTGATCAGCGCGCCGCACCTCCCGCACCCGGGGCTCAGGGCCCCGGAGCCGCCTATTAGTGTCTGTCCCGCGAACGGAAATATTCATGTGCAACGGAACAGGTCCTGCTGCTTGAGCAGCCGTGGCGTAAAGCGAGGCAGGCGGGGCAATGTCTCCGCCTGCCTTTGAGATTTCGTTCTGTTAATGCCGGGGATCCGGAGTTTCAGACCGGTTTTCGCCCGGGACGGGCCTCGCCGGCCGCCCTGCGGAGGTCACGGCACGCATCCGGGTATCGGGGATCCGGGTTTATTCAATATCCGTAGAATATGATCCCGAGAACCGCCGCGAAAACTATAAGCAGGATAGGCGACGACTCTTTTTTACGCACTTTCTTATAAAATATCGATACTCCGACAACAATGGCGCCTATAATTGCGCCCTGATAACTGAAGTCCGGCGATTTGACGCTTTCAATGAGATTGGTCAGCAGCATAGACGTACCTGCGGCCAGGATGACTCCCGCAATACAGGGTTTTATGAGGTTGAGTACAGCCTGGACAGAATCCTTTTCAATAAAGCTCCTCAGAAGGCTTACAATGAGCAGGATTATTATAAACGACGGCAGGATGACCCCCAGCGTAGCAACGGCAGAGCCCGCAATCCCCGCCTGATCGCTGCCGACGTACGTTGCGAGGTTGACCATTATAGGCCCGGGCGTGGATTCCGCAACGCCGAGAAAGTATGAGAACATCCCTTCGGTCAGCCAGCCTTTTGTAAGAACGGTTTCACGAATTATGGGGATAGCGCCGTACGCCCCGCCGAAAGTAAAGAGGCCTATCTTAAAAAAAGCAAGAAAAAGTTCAAGAAAAATCACGCCGATCTCACCTGCTCTTTCTGCCGGCAAAAGACTTTACGGCGTATATCACAAATCCGGCTGCGCCGGACGACAGGATCAGCCAGATCGTGGAGACGTGAAAACCGCCCAGATAACCCGACATCGTGATCGCAAAACCCAGGCAGAGGACAAGGGCCGGCAGAGCGATTCTGATTCTCTTTTTGGCGAGGATCTTTCTCGCCATTTTTACTCCGGCGCGGATGATGACTATCGCAACCGCGACGGAGATGCCCTTGAACGCGCTCGCCACCGCTTTAATCTGCAGGATATCCCGAAAGAATGTGGATATCAGGTATATTATCACGAAGGGAGGGATCACCATTCCCAGTGTGGCGATGACCGAACCGACGATTCCCGCGCATTTGTAGCCTGCGTATGTTGCGCTGTTTATCGCTATAGGCCCGGGCGTCGACTCCGCAATAACGGTGAGGTTCATAAACTCCTCCTCGTCCAGCCAGTGTCGTTTCTCAACGACCTCATGGTCGATGAGCGATATCATCGCGTAGCCTCCACCGAACGTGAAGGCGCTGATCTTCGCAAAGGTGAAAAAAAGGTCCAATAGGGTCCGGAATTTTTTCAAAGCTCTGCCTCTCCTTTTTTGTTTTCGGGGTGATCCGGGTCCGGGGGTGATATCGGCGGGCCGCAGTTCACCGTAAACGCGGCGGCTGGCATCCGCGCCTTGGTATATACCCTGATGCAGCCGCATAACGGTGATGACAGGCAGAGCTCGGCTGCCTGTGGAACCCGGCGCAGCTTTGAGCATAGCAGAGGAGACGTGATTCGTCAACGCCGCGGACCCGGCGATCAAAGAACCCGGCAGCCCGAAACGGCTGCCGACAGCTTTCTGCACGGCGGATTGCGGCAAAAAACTGTGGAATCCGAATGCGGCGTATGGTAATATAGTATCTGCGGCGGTAGAGCTCAGGCAGCCGCATAAAGGAGGATCAATTATGCGTTTTTCAAAGATGCAGGGGGCCGGCAACGACTATATCTATATCGACTGCTTCAGCGAAAAGGTCGATAATCCTTCCGCGCTGGCAAAGACGCTCTCTGACAGGCATTTCGGTGTCGGCGGAGACGGTCTGATCCTGATCTGCCCTTCGGATACAGCCGATTTCAGGATGGATTTTTATAATGCGGACGGTTCCAGGGCACAGATGTGCGGCAACGGGATCAGGTGTCTGGGCAAGTATGTCTACGAGCGGGGATTGACCGATAAACTGAATATATGCGTGCAGACGCTCTCCGGCAACAAGGAACTCACGCTGCACAAAGAGGGCGACAAAATTGCGTCGGTGACGGTCGATATGGGGGAACCTGCCCTCAGGCCTGATCTGATACCGGTAATGCTGGAAGGCGAGAGCGTGGTTTCACGTCCGCTCAGGATCTCGGGGGGAGTGTATGAGGTCACATGCGTGTCGCTCGGCAACCCGCACGCCGTCGTAATAATGGACGAGATCGATTATCTCGTGCTCACGGAACTCGGCCCGAAATTTGAAAACCACCCCGCTTTCCCTCAGCGAACAAACGCCGAATTTGTTCAGATCCTCGCACCGGACCTGATCAAGACGCGCACCTGGGAGCGCGCCGTGGGAGAGACACTGGCAAGCGGCACGGGGGCAAGCGCCGCCGTGGTGGCGTCCATACTCAACGGGCGCTGCGCCAGGGACGTCACGGTGCTCGTGCGGGGCGGCCGGCTCAGCATCAAATGGGATGAGTCTGACAACCACGTATACCTCACAGGCGATGCCGTCCATATCTTCGACGGGGAAATGTAAGCGGTCCCCGCGCAGCAGGCCATGGATAGGACTGCCTGAACTGCCCGGAAGCGTCTTCCGGGTCCGTTGGAATGATGTTCGCTTGAACAGGATATCCCCGGTGTTTCGTCATCGTATTGCCTGAGCGCATATCACATATTACGGGAGTGAGTTCGGTATGGATAAAGAGCAGATGCCGCCAAAGAGCGTTATGGAGATCGGCCCGCCGCCCGATTTTGATACGAGCAGGTCAAAACGCTGTTTTCTGGACGTCAGCTTCGGCGCTCTTCCTGAGCATAAACTCGATCTGTATCTGCCGGAAGAGGGGGAGGGCCCCTTTCCTCTGATCATCTATGTACATGGCGGGGGGTGGTCTTTCGGCACAAAGCGCGCATGTGCGCTTGACGCGGTTTTCGATGCGACCATGAGCGGATGGGCTGTCTCGTCTGTAGATTACAGGCTTGTTCCCGGTGCGCAGTTTCCCGAATTTATTTACGACGTAAAAACGGCAGTGCGCTTTCTCAGGGCATGCGCCGAAATGTATAAGCTCGATCCGGAGCGCTTTGTGATCGTCGGTGACTCGGCGGGCGCCCATATCGCGATGATGACAGGCTTCACCGCGAATCACCCGGAATATGAGGGCGAGCACCTGGGCTGGGCAGGCGTATCGAGCGAGGTACAGGCTGTTTGCGCTATGTACGGCCCGGCTGTGCTCGATGCGGACGAGAGCGCATGGCGACGGGAGTCAAATCTCCCGCCGCCGCGATTTGACTCCGGAAGAGGCCTTGTATACGAACGGATCTTCGGCGCCCGGACAAAAGCGCTCCTGCGCATGATAAGCCCGATCTCGTACGTACACAAAGACATACCGCCGCTGTTTCTGCAGCACGGACGCGAGGACTCTATCGTTCCTTATCAGCACAGCGTGATGCTCGCAAAGCGCGTGGCGGAGGTGTGCGGAGAGGACAGATGTACTCTGCGCCTGTACGAAGGCCGCGGCCACGCGGATGCGGCGTTCACACAGCCCGGCAACTGTGCGGAGCTGCTCGAGTTTCTGGACGGCCTTTTTTATGAATAAAGAATACTGCCCCGGTTTCCGGATCAGGCAGAGAAACGATAGACCGCGCCCGTTTTGTCAGCATCGGGCGCGGCACGTTGTTTGCGGGTCAAAAGCAGACCCGCGCGGGGAAGCCTTACTTGATATTACACTCTCTGTGCGATATCATGAAGAAAACGCACGCGCATGGAATAATGCCGCGGATCACCAAGGAGGCGTATTATGCAAGATCAAGATGTGGCGTTTCACCTGAAACGCGCAAGGGGTGACGTGGGGCGCTACTGCCTGCTCCCGGGGGACCCGGGGCGCTGTGAGATGATTGCGTCAAAGATGGACGAGCCGCGATTCGTGGGGCAGAACAGAGAGTTCTGTGTGTGGACGTGCAGACTGCTCGGGCAGAAAGTGAGCGTGTGCTCGACCGGTATAGGCGGACCTTCGGCGGCAATAGCCGTCGAGGAACTTGCTCAGCTCGGTGCGGACACGTTTGTGCGGGTAGGCACATGCGGCGGCATCAGTCGGGATGTGCGCGGAGGGGACGTTGTGATCGCCACAGCGGCAGTCCGTCAGGAGGGGACGAGCAGGGAGTATGCTCCCATTGAGTATCCGGCGGCCGCCGATTTTACCGTAACATCCGCGCTCGTCTGTGCGGCAAAAGAGCAGAAAGTCAAATGGCACACGGGTGTTGTGCAGAGCAAAGACTCGTTTTACGGTCAGCACTCGCCCGAAAGATCCCCTGTAGGCTATGAGCTTTTAAACAGGTGGGATTCCTGGAAACGGCTCGGCGTCAAAGCCAGCGAGATGGAGGCCGCCGCGATCTTCACGGTTTCCGCGGCCATCGGCGTGCGCGCCGGGACCGTGCTGCACGTTCTGTGGAATCAGGAGTATGAGGCCGCGGGTTCCGACCGCGCAGCGATCGGAGACACATCCCTCGCGATAGAAGTCGCGATAGGGGCAATAAAACGTCTTATATCGCAGGATTTGTCTGCGTGAGCCGGATCGGGCAATTTGGACGCGGCAGGACAGTGCGTTTTAAAACCCCTGTTCAAATCGATGATTTTTCACCGGCATGGGCCGAAGTACAATTTTAACAGCCGGAGGCCGAACATGGTAACAATGAGTTTTGATTCCCCTTTAGGTCCGGTAATGATAGCCGGGGACGACAGCGGACTTGCGGGATTATGGCTGGAGGGGCAGAAGTATTTCGCCGACACCCTGCCTCAGGGCGCGGTCGCCGGCACGGCACGCGCTCTTGAGCGCACCAGGAGCTGGCTTGAAGAATACTTTGCCGGCAAGAGACCGGACTGGCTGCCGCCGCTCGCACCTGCGGGCACGCAGTTCCGGCAGGAGATATGGAAACTCCTGCTCGAGATCCCTTACGGAAAGACGACGACATACGGGGGCCTCTGTGCTGCTTACACCGAGCGCACAGGAAAAAAGACGAGTGCGAGAGCGGTCGGGGGCGCTGTCGGGCACAACCCCATTTCGATCATTATTCCCTGCCACCGGGTCATAGGTTCAGACGGCAGTCTGACCGGATATGCGGGAGGAGTCGACAAAAAAGCTTTTCTGCTCAGGCACGAGGGGATCCTGACCGCTTGAGGTTAACGGGGATCATATTTAGATCGGGCAGGAGGTCACCCAATCTGTGGGCGGCCTCCTGCCCGATATGCGGCGTATCAATGTTTTAGTAAGACGCAAATCCTTTTGGATCGAACGCTGTGCCCGGCCGCAGCCTGTGAACACAGAGCTAACCGATAAGCGTAAAACCTGATGCCTTCAGGGCTTCAACTGCACCTTGACCGTCCTCGACACGGATAACTACTTCGGCCTTGCCGCTCTTCCGGGAAAGAAACGCATAGGCGTACTCGACAGATATTTCGGCTTTTGCCATCACTTCGAGCAGGTCATGGAACGAACCGGGGCGGTCTTCCAGTTCGACCGCGATCACGGGTGTCACTGTAAACGCTTTGCCGCTCGCTTTCAGCGCTTCGCGCGCAGCGTCCGTATCGGATACTATGAGCCTGACAATGCCGTAGTCCTTCGTATCCGCTAACGACAGAGCGCGGATATCTATTTTCGCGTCCTTAAGAACGCCGGTTATCTCCCGCAAAGAGCCCGGGCGGTTTTCAAGAAAGACGGACAGCTGATTTATAAACATTATTTGTTACCATTCCTTTCTTTCAAACGGAAAAGTTCCGGATAAGCGCTGATGCGCTTACCTGCCTCAATCGTATTTCCTGTTGTCGATCACGTGGACCGCCTTGCCTTCGGAGCGCTGCAGGCTCTTGGGCGCCATCAGTTTGACCCTGACTCCTATTCCGAGAGTGGACTCGAGCCGGATGCGGATCAGTTCGTGCAGTTCCTCAAGCTTTTTGACCTCGTCCGTAAATTTATCCGCATTCAGTTCTGTCAATACGGTGAGGGAATCCTTGTTGTCCTTGCGGTCGACGATCACCTGATAGTGGGGGGCGATACCGTCGATCTTCGTCAGCACGTCCTCAATCTGAGTCGGGAAAACGTTTACGCCGCGAATGATCAGCATATCGTCGCTGCGGCCCGCAAGCTTGGAAAGACGCACCAGAGTGCGGCCGCACGGGCAATCGCCGGGGATCTTAGCGCCGATGTCATGTGTTCTGTAGCGGATGAAAGGCAGCGCCTGCTTTGTCAGGCACGTGAAGACTACCTCGCCCATTTCTCCGTCCGGAAGCACCTCGCCCGTATCGGGGTCAACTATCTCGAGGTAAAAATGGTCCTCGGATATATGCAGCCCGTTGTGGCAGGAGCATTCATAACCTACGCCGGGACCGATAACCTCGGACAGACCGTATATATCATAAGCCTCCAGGTTCAGCCTGCGCTCGATCGCAGCGCGCATACCCTCCGTCCAGGGTTCCGCGCCGAAAAACCCGACTTTTAAATGCAGATTTTCAAGGGGGATATTGTTCTCTTCAATATATTCGGCAAGAGTAAGGGCATATGAAGGAGTACAGAGGATGAACGTCGGCATAAAATCCTGAAGTATAGTGACCTGGCGGGATGTGTTGCCTGTTGATGCGGGGATCGTCACGCATCCGATCGTTTCACAGCCGATATTTCCTCCGAGGCCGCCGGTGAACAACCCGTAGCCGTAACTGCACTGGCCGATGTCCTCGCTCGTAATGCCGCCGGCGCTGAGCGTGCGTGCCATAACGTTGCCCCACAGTTTGAGGTCTTCGCGCGTGTATCCGACGACGATCTGCTTCCCGGTCGTGCCCGAGGAGGCGTGGACACGCACTACGTCTTTCAAAGGAACGGCAAACAGACCGTAAGGATAGTTGTCGCGCAAGTCGGTTTTGCTCGTGAAGGGGAGTTTTACTATGTCTTCGATACTGCGGATATCTTCTGGCCGGACGCCCGCGATATCCATCTTTTCTCTGTAGGGCGCAACATTTTCATATACTCTTTTGACCGTATTTACCAGGCGCTCTGACTGCAGTTTTGTAAGTTCCTCGCGGGGCATTACTTCGGCAGGATCATAAATGGGCATATGGATGGCATCCTTTCTATGATTCTATTTCTATCTGTATTGATATACGAAGTTATTCGGGCTGCGGCAGGGCATATCTGTTGATGCTCTTTTTCCAGCTCCCGAAATGATAATATACCATAACGATACCCGCGCCGACAATCCAACCGACAACAAATGCGTAGTAGATCGTGGCGCCGCCGTACAATTTGTTAAGGATCGTTCCTACGATGACACGAAGCACGGCCTGTCCCGAGATCTGGGCGACCATCGTTATCAGCACTTTGCCCATACCGCGCATTATGCCGCTGTATACGAACATCAGCGTTAAAATCGTGTAGAAGGGCATGAGCAGCTTCAGATAATCGGAGCCCGACTTGATGATCTCCGGGTTGCCGTTAAAAATACCGATCAGATCTTCGGCGAAAACATACGTGAGACTGCCGATCAACAGGGCAGCCGTGATACCGCAGGCAAGGGCAGCCCTTATGCCGCCTTTAATTCGGTCAAGACGACCCGCACCCAGGTTCTGCCCGACAAATGTTGTTACGGCGTTGCTGAACGTCATAGAAGGCATGACCACGAAGGAATCGATCCTGTGCGCGCAGCTGGCTCCGCCGGCGAAAAAGACGCCGTTTGAATTGATTATACGCTGCATCAGCAGATTGCCGAGTGATACGCTCATCATCTGAATGGCAGTAGGTATACCGATACGGAGTATCTCCCTCAGGAGCGATCCCGATATTTTGAACCGGAAAGGCGAAATTTTCAATATATTTCCGTAACGCCGGTTGATAAGAAAAATGCCGGCGACCCAGGAGATGAACTGAGCGGATATCGTGGCGACGGCTACGCCGGCAACTCCCCACTCAAAGGCGATAACGTTCAGCAGAACAAGCGCCATGTTTATGACTGTAGAGCATATGAGCAGGCTCAGAGGGGTTTTGGTATCACCCATACCCTGCATGATCCCCGCGTTTATATTATAGCCGAGGGGACCGATGAGCCCCGACATGCATATCACGGTAAAAACGTATGTCTCACGCTGTATCTCTTCGGGGATACCCATGATCTTCAGAAGCAGGGGCAGAACAAGAACGCACAAAGCCGCAAATCCGATCCCTATCGGCAGCACCAGCGCGTATATGGTGTTGGCCGCCTTCCGGATGTCCGCAGAATTGCCGGCGCCGAAAAGTTGAGCTATGACTACGGTCACACCGCCCGCGAGGCCCATAAACAACCCCGAAACAAGGTAATTGATAGGCGTACCGTTACCGACGGCAGCGAGCGCCAGGTCGCCGTTCGGCGCAAAGTTGCCCACGACCCAGCTGTCAACAATAAAGTAAAGCTGCTGCATTATGTTGCCGAGCAAAAGAGGTACGGAGTACTTGAGTATAAGGCTGATGGGCCGGCCTTTTGTCATATCAATGCTGGAGTTTCTCTTCGGAGCTGCGCTTTTTGCCTTCATATCATCTCTCATTTCCAGTATTTACTTAAATATTATACTTTAACAAAGTGATCAAATCAAGAAAAAACGAGTTCGGCTCATGACAAATGCCGGGCCGCGCAGCTTGACGAACCATGCGCGCTCGGAGTAGTATATATGAGCCGTGCGGGCCCTCTCGGGGGCCGGAGGCCCGCGGCGGAGCTTTTTGCGATCCGGCCTGTTCGTCGGGGCTGCAAAAGTCGTATCGGGGGTTTTATTTTGTCAGGACAAAAGAGAGTTTTAGCTATCCATGATATATCCTGTTTAGGCAGATGTTCGCTCACTGTCGCTCTGCCGGTCATTTCGGCTGCGGGAATCGAAACGACAGTGCTTCCGACGGCCGTGCTCTCAACGCACACGGGCGGTTTTACAGGGTATACGTTCAGGGATCTGACCGACGACATGCGTCCTATCATCGGGCACTGGAGATCACTCGGGCTGAGCTTTGACGCGATCTATACCGGTTACCTCGGTTCTTTCAGACAGCTTGATATTGTCGGCGAAATCATCGGAGAATTTCGCTCCCGGAGCGGGATCGTTATCGTGGATCCTGTCATGGGGGATAACGGCTCGCTCTACTCCGGATTTACCGCGGATTTTCCCGCCGGTATGGCGGAGCTGTGCTCACAGGCCGATGTTATCGTACCGAACATGACGGAAGCGGCACTGATGCTGGGTCTGAGCTATGAGGAAGGGCCGTATAAGGTCTCATATGTTGAAGAGATCCTCGGGCGTCTTTCGCAGCTGGGACCGCGGCAGGTGGTGCTCAAAGGTGTCTATTTTTCGCAGGGAGAATTTGGGGCGGCATGTTACGACGCCGGCAAAAAAGCGGTAAGCTATTTCATGGACCGCAAGATCGACGGTATTTTTTACGGTACCGGCGACGTGTTTTCAAGCGCCCTGACGGCGGCCGCAGTCAGCGGCCTGTCCCTGGAAAGGGCTGTGGATATCGCGCTGCGTTTCACTGTCGGGAGCATCGGCCGCACGGCAAGAGCAGGGACGGATCGGAGGCTGGGCGTTAATTTCGAGGAGGGACTGCGGGGACTCATAGAAGACATCCGGGCATCAGGTCTTGACGGCTGATCGGCAGCTTGCCGGATCTGCCCCGGGCAGAGCCGTCAGGATCCGGGGAAGCTCTTTTTTCGGTGTGGTCGTAACATATATAAGAAATATAAGAAAAAGCAAAACGCGCCCCGGAAAGGTATTCGGCCTTTTCGAGGCGCTCAATTCGTAAGGAGGTTTTTTGAGGAGTTCGCGTTATGACGAAATATGCGGCCGCGTCCTCACATGCTCTCACGTAAACGGTCACCGTCCCGGGATTTCGCCCGTACCTCTTTCATTGAACGCGTGAATTTCGCGAACAATATGAAAGCGACGACGGAAGCGGAGCCGTCGAGTATAGGCTGGATCCACATAAGACCGTATAGCGGTATCAGAGCGTCCATCAGAAACAAAAGAGGTATGTCGGGCAGGCCTTTTCTGAGCAGCGTCATGATCAGCGTCTGCTTTGTATGCCCCGTGGCCTGGAATGTCGATACCGTCATAAAATTTATCGCCATGAAAGGTGTGGATAGGCTCTGAATGCGCAGAAAGGCGGTTCCGTATCCGATCGTTTTAGCGTCTTTGATAAAAATACTGACCGCCTGTTCGGGGAAGCTCTGAAACACGGCGATGCATACCAGACAGAACGCGACTGAACAGACAAGAGCGAATTTCCGGGCTTTGCGCAGCCGCTCGAAGTTTCCTGAAGCGTAGTTGTATGCCAGCAGCGGCAATACGCCCTGCGACATGCCGAAAGTCACGTTCATTGCGAAGACGTCGATTTTTTTTACAATGCCGATGGCCGCTATCGCAAAGTCGTCATAAGCGGCGACAAAATTGTGCAGCATGGTGTTGGAGACTACCGGCAGCATTGACTGTATCAGCGCGGGCAGGCCCGTTTTCGCAACGCCGGAAGCGATGCCGCCCTTCGTTGTGAAATCGCGGGGAGAAAGACTTATCAATGTCTTGCTCCGGCTGCGCCTGATATAGACCAGAAAGTACGCCAAACCGGCGCAGTTGGATATCATGGTAGCGATTGCGGCGCCTTCAAGCTGCATATTCAGTCCGAAAGGAAAGATAAAGACAGGGTCAAGTATAATGTTTATCACACCGCCGATCGTAACTCCGATACTGGCCTGCTTCGACGCGCCTTCCGCCCGTACAAAGCTGCCCAGCATTACGCTCAACATGGATGGCAGAGCGCCGACGACGACAATCCAAAACACGTATTGCCGGCAATAACCGATCGTAGCGTCCGAAGCGCCGAGCAGCCGCAGGATCGGGTTCATGAAAAGAAGAAAAACGATACTATAGACCAGGGCGGCGGCAATCATTGAATAGAAGCAAAAGGAACCGGATTTACGGGCCTTGTCGTATTCCCTGCTGCCCAGGCAGCGTGAGAAAAGGCTTCCGCCCCCTATACCGAAGAAATTCGACAGAGCCGTCATAGTCATAGCCGCGGGAAAGCAGAGTGAAACAGCAGCCACCTGATTCGGGTCGTTCAGCTGACCGACGAAATATGTATCCGCAAGATTGTAGATCATTGCCACAAGCTGCCCGACGATCGTCGGCAGCGCGAGCTTTAAAACCGCCTTTGAGATGGGATAATTTTCAAACAGGTCGATCTTTTCGGGGCTGAGCCCGCCGATCTTATTCAATCGTGTCACCTCGGTTCATAAAAGTATAATAGTCCTTATCATCTCTTTTAGCAACTGCCGCACGCAGTGAATTATCCGCTGAAAACTCCATATAATATACCGGCATCAACGCGGAACCGGTCCCACGGCATAAGTCTGAGCGCATGTCCCGCCGCGGCGGTATGTACGCAAACGCTGGTTTTGCAGCATGGCAGAAAGGAGCCGTAAAGTGATGGACGGACTATTTGATGCCGGTATTCCGCTTGGATTCGGAATGGCGCTGGCACAAAACGAGAAGGCTTTGGAGTATTTTTCCAGACTGGATCCCGAGCAAAAGAAACGTGTGATCGACGGCACGCACACGATCGGATCAAAAAAAGAGATGCGCTCATATGTCGACGACCTGGGGAGCCGCTCTGTGATGTAAGCGCAGCGGGGGGAGAGTTCTCTCCCCGCCCGCTGCACTTGGCAGACCTCGCCGCCCCGGCGAAATGTAAGCATACGTACATAATTTGTTTGAAATGCCGCTAAAAAAATGATAACATGAACCTTACTTGATACTGCGTAAGAAAGGAGCAGATTATGGCAAAGCTGTTGCAGGGCAAGGTTGCTATCGTAACCGGTTCCGGACAAGGGATCGGCAGGGCGCTCGCTTTGAAGTTCGGCGCGGAGGGCGCCTGTGTTGTCACAAATAACCGCTCAAACAAAAGGTCAAGCAACAAACAGATCAGCGATGAACAGTATGCTTCGCTGCCTGAAGAAAAACGTGCGAAACTGGATGCGATGTACGACGAGCTGACAGGCAACGCTGAGACGACCGCCGCAAAAATCATTGAAGAGGGCGGAACAGCAAGCCCGTTTTATGCCGACATCGGAAAGTTTGATGAAGCAAGAGCCCTTGTCGAGCACGCAGTCAAAACGTTCGGCAGGATCGATATCGTCGCTAACGTGGCGGGTGCTTTCGGCTTCGGTTCGGTATGCGACATCACCGAGGAAGTTTGGGATCGCGTAAACACCGTCAAACCGAAAGGTTATTTCAACGTTATCCACTTTGCGGCGCCTTACATGATGGAACAGAAATGGGGCAGAATCATCAACTGCACTTCACGGGCCTTCATGGGGGACTGGATATTGCATCCCGAATACTGCGCTGCGAACGCGGGCGTTGTGGGACTTACGCGCGCGGTAGCGATCGAGCTGTTCCCCTACAACATTACATGTAACGCTTTTGATCCGTTTGCCGGGACCCGCGCGTCCGTTGATCTGGAAGCGGCTGCCTCCCTTGAGGACAACAGCAGACTCTTTGCAAAAGGCTTTGTCGCTCCTTCCGTAGCAAATTCGCCGCCCCCTGAAGCCATAGCCCCGTTTTTGACCTGGCTGTGCACGGATTCGGCTTCAAGGATATCCGGCAGCATATTCAGCGTCACGGGAAATTCAATAGGGCTGTATTCGGATCCGGGGATCAAGCACAGCGTTGTGAAGTTTTCGCCTGAGTTCTGGACGAACGATGAACTCGAACGCCAGATCCCCCGGGCACTTTTGCAGGGATATTCAAGCATCGCGGACCCGAAAAAGGTCCACTGAGCCATACAGAATGCGGGCTGAGCGCAAACCGTAAAGGGGAGCGACCCGGCCCGTTTTTTTGCGCTGCCGAAAGCTTTCCGGGGAGTCCGGCGAAGTTGAGCCGCACGGCACGAAACTTCCCGCCGGAGAATAATATGGTACGGAACCCAACAGAAAGGAATGGTACGCGCATGAGTAGACCAAATTGCGGGTGCGGCAGAAATGACCGTGCGGACGCTTTGCTCGACGATGTCGTGATGAATGTACACCGCAGCAAGCCCGACGAGAGGAACGACTGTGAAGTCGAGCTGTTGAGAAAGATACTTTGCGTCCTTTGCAGGCAGAACGAAATACTTGAGAATATCCTGTGCACGCTCAGGGTTTGCTGCGGAATTAACGGAAATACTACGGGACCGCAATAATGCTTTCCCGAGCAGGTGACTAATAAGCGGTCAACCGGGTCAAAGCGTTTCTGTACAGAGGCAGTACAGCTTTGTTAGAAATATAAACAAAAATCGGCTTTAAATTTTGGGCGGACACAGAATATCAGTGTTCGTCCAAAAAAAGCCGGTAAATCTGGTATGCGATTGAGAGCTGTTGTCGAAATTCGCCATAAAGTCACGCATTGAGTCGAACGCTTTTTCTGGAAAAGTCCGCGCCTCCTCGGCGATAATGTACACAAACTAAAGCATCTGACAAGGAGGAGCAGGCGTGAGGTCAATTGAAACGGATAGCCGCAGCGTTATCAGTGAAAGTGGTGATCAAATCAGCTTGAAGTATTTTCTTGTGGTCGAAGAGGTCATAGGGGCAAGCCGTATCGCGTTTGAATGCTACGGGGTACGCGTCGAACAGGTGAGAAACGGTATACTTACCCAGGCGCAGTGCTGCTGCATTACGTGCAGTATGGACAAGATATTCAGCCTTCTTAAAGCGCTCGCCCGGTGCAGTGTGACGCCCGTCACTCTTGCGGATGTTGTTGAAGACTGGGAATAATCGGGCAGGGATCCGGACATACTGGAAAAACGGCCACGCCGTATGGCGCCGATCCGTAAAGAGCGCACGGGGGCCGGAAACGATGGGGGGTCTGGTATGGATTCCGACAAGCAGAGCGAAGTAAAACAGCCCGACGGGGAGATCCGCCTTTCCAAAGCGGGCAAAAGCCCGATCCATTGTCTGACGATCGTAGGACAGATCGAGGGCCATCAGATAGCTGACGAGCGAAGCAAAGCTACGAAGTACGAACATGTGATGCCGATGCTCGCTGCGATCGAAGAGAGCGATGAGATAGAGGGCCTGCTGGTAATGCTGAACACGGTAGGGGGGGACGTCGAGGCCGGGCTGGGTATTGCCGAACTTATCGCCAGTATGCATAAGCCGACCGTATCTCTCGTGCTGGGGGGCGGTCATTCGATCGGGGTCCCGCTGGCTGTGGCGGCGCGATGTTCTCTGATCGTGCCTTCGGCCGCAATGACGATACATCCCGTGAGGATAAACGGTCTTGTAATAGGCGCGAGGCAGACTTACAACTATTTCGAGAAGATCCAGGACAGGATAATTTCCTTTGTCACCGCGCACTCAAATATAAAACGGGAAAAATATCAGGAACTTATGCTTGAGACGGACGAGCTCGCTTCGGATATCGGCAGCATTGTCTACGGTGAGGAAGCGGTAAGGATAGGCCTTATCGACAGGATAGGCGGGCTGTATGACGCACTGTGTATTCTGCATGAAATGATCGACAGGGAAAAAGCCGGCAAAAAATAAGGAAGCGCCGTGTATCCCGGGCGTTTCAAAGATCAAGCGTTCTTTGAAACGGACCGGGGAAAGACCTCGCCGCTGAGGCGGCCCGAAAGGTAAGTCATCGGACGCACATGTCGCCTGATGACTTGATATCGAACAAATTTCAATAATCGGTCACGCGCGCAACGCGATTTTTGAAATTTACGCCGTACTGCGAAAGTGCTGTGGCCGATATACTGCTTTCCTGAAAATCTGAGACACTATCCGAGAATAGTGTCTTTTTTGTATGTTCATCGATCTTGCATCGGACAGTCAGAACGAAATATGCGGAAGAACGTCAGCATATATCTCTGCGCACATGATCTTTGTAACAAACTCATTGCAACATCTTAAATAACCTTGACATACAGCAAAATACTTTGTATATTTATAAGAAAAGTTGAGTGCTTATGCGGCCTCGCTGCGGCAGGGCCGTGTTTTTATTTAGACATTATTGCTGCTGCATACGGAACGGAAAGGACTGAGAGCATATGGCGGTTTTCAAAGTTGTCATAGACGCGGAAAAATGTAAAGGCTGCGAACTGTGCATACATTTTTGCCCGAAGGAGATCATCGGTATTGACGAAGGCCACACAAACAGCAAAGGATATCACCCTGCCTCACAGCTCAAAGAAGGCTGTATCGGCTGTTTGAGCTGCGCTATGATGTGCCCGGATTGCGCCATAACCGTATGGTCGGAGGACTGATATTATGGAAAAAGTATTGATGAAAGGCAACGAAGCCTTTGCGGAGGCTGCTATCCGCGGCGGCGCGGGGTTTTATTTCGGTTACCCCATCACTCCGCAGAACGAGATCCCCGAATATATGTCGCATGAGCTTGAAAAGGCCGGCGGCAGCTTTATACAGGCCGAGAGCGAGCTGGCGGCCGTAAATATGGCCTACGGAGCGGCCGCGGCCGGAGGCAGCGTTTTTATTTCCACGTCGTCACCCGGTGTGGCCCTTATGCAGGAAGGGATCAGCTTTATGTGCTCGTCTGAAGTTCCCGTAGTGATGCTGAACGTTTCGCGCGGAGGCCCCGGCGTGGGCGGGATCCAGCCGGGACAGGCCGACTACTTCCAGGCGACCCGCGGCGGCGGCAACGGTGACTACCACGTGCCCGTATTCGCGCCGGCTTCGATACAGGAGGCCATAGACATGATTTACGGCGCGTTCGAGATCGCGGACAAATATCAAAACCCGGTCATGATCCTTGCAGACGGAATGTTGGGGCAAATGATGGAACCGGTCTCACTGCCTGAAGCGAAGCGTATGGCGACGTATGAGGAGATAAGAGCAAACAAACCGTGGGCGATCACGGGCAAAGGACCGAGATCCGAACGAAACGTGATCAAATCGCTCAGGCTTCAGCCTGACGTGCTGGAAGCGCATATTCACCGTCTGTTTGAAAAATACGACCGGATGGAAAAAGAACTGGTACGGTATGAAACGTACGGAGAGCCGGATCCCGAGATCGTTTTCGTGGCATTCGGAACAGTGGCACGCCTTGTTGCCGAAACTATGGATATTCTGACCGAGCGGGGTTACAAAGCCGGTATGATCCGCCCCGTGACGCTTTGGCCCTTTCCTTTCGATGCATTTGCCCGCATCAGTGACAAGACAAGGCTTGTCGTTTCCGTTGAGCTCAGCATGGGCCAGCTCCTGACGGATGTAAAAGCGGCTGTATGCGGCAGAGTGCCTGTCGGATTGATAAACAGAACAGGCGGAGTTGTTCCTACGCCCGTTGAGATCGCGGACCGGGCGATCAAACAGCTTAAAGCGCTTGATTGAGCCTGCGCGGCTGAAAACCATGTGCATAAGATCGCAGCGAAAGGATAGGTCAAATAAATGAAACAGGTCTTCGCCATAACCAGAGGTATGCTCCCCGTCGACACAAGCTATTGTCCGGGCTGCACGCACGGAGTAGCGCACCGGCTCATCATGGAGTGTCTGGAAGAGCTCGGCGAGCTGGATAATACTATCGCCGTATCGCCCATAGGGTGCAGCATCGTGGCGCACCAGTATATGAACATAGATATGTGCGAATCCGCCCACGGAAGAGCGCCCGCTGTCGCGTCGGGCATCCGCCGTGTCCACCCGGACAAGGTCGTCTTCACTTACCAGGGGGACGGCGACCTCGCCTCTATCGGCGTCGGAGAGATCATTCATGCCGCTCACCGCGGAGAGAAAGTCACAACTTTCTTTATCAACAACGCAATATACGGAATGACCGGAGGGCAGATGGCCCCGACCACGCTTCTCGGGCAGAGGGCGACAACCGCCATCAACGGCAGGACGAAAGAATCAAACGGTTCGCCGCTGCGGATGTGTGAATTGCTTGCCACTATCGACGGCGCGGTGTTCGTTGAGCGCGTGGCGCTCAATTCTCCGGGCAACGTGCGAAAAGCAAAAAAGGCGGTCATGAAAGCTTTTGAAGTTCAAAAGAACGGCCTCGGTTTCTCTTTTGTCGAGTTCCTTTCAAGCTGTCCCACAAACTGGGGCAGAGCACCGTATGAAGCGATGGAATTCATAAAGGAAGAAATGATACCGTACTACCCCTTGGGGAATTTTAGGAAGCCGGAGGAGTTCTGATATGAAGACCCGCATGTTTTTTGCCGGTTCCGGCGGGCAGGGCATACTGCTGATGGGTCAGATGATCGCCAAAGCAGCGATGCTCGAGGGCAGGGAAGTAACGTTTATGCCGTCATACGGGCCCGAAATGCGCGGCGGTACCGCCAACTGCACCGTCATTATCTCGGACAAGACGATCAGCTGCCCCCTCATCAGCGAAACCGACATTCTCGTCGTTATGAATAAGCCCTCGCTTATCAGGTTCGAGAGTATGCTGACCCCGGGCGGCACGCTGTTCATTAATTCCTCGTTGATCGCGGAAAGCCCGACCAGGGACGATATTGTTATCGTCAATGTTCCCGCCAACGACCGGGCAGCCGAGCTGGGGATCGAGAAGTCGGCAAACATGGTCATGCTGGGCGCGGTCGTCAATGGGACAGGCGTAGTCTCTATGGAGAGCGTGGACCGCGTCCTGGGCTACATTTTCAGTGAAGGAAAAGCTGCTCTCTACTCCGTCAATCACAGGGCTCTGCACATTAACGCCTGAGGAGATACAGAGTATGGAGAAGAAGAATTACGTTCCGATGGACGGCAACGAGGCCGCTGCTTACGCTGCTTACGCTTTTACGGAGATCGCGGCCATATACCCGATCACGCCGTCCTCCCCGATGGCAGAGAAGACCGACGAGTGGTCGGCCCGGGGAAAAAAGAATCTGTTCGGACAGCCTGTCAGACTTATCGAGATGCAGTCCGAGGCGGGAGCTATCGGAGCTGTGCACGGTGCGCTGGAGGCCGGGTGCCTCGCCGCGACGTTCACCTCTTCTCAGGGACTGCTGCTGATGATCCCGGTAATGTACAGGATCGCTGGATCCAAACTGCCGGCCGTGATCCATGTGGCGTCGCGGACGGTAGGCACGCATGCCATGTCGATCTTCGGCGATCAGTCGGACGTCATGGCATGCCGGGGCACCGGGTTCGCGATGTTGAGTTCGGGAAGCGTTCAGGAGGTAATGGATCTTGCGGGGGTCGCTCACCTCTCCGCTCTCAAAGCCCGTATTCCGTTCCTGCACTTCTTTGAGGGCTTCCGCACTTCACACGAGATACAGAAGATCGACTGTATAGACTATAAGGATTTTGACACCCTGCTTGACCGGGGGGAGGTCGAAGCGTTTCGCAGCGAGGCTCTCAACCCGGAACATCCGACACTTCGCAACACCGTTCAAAACCCGGACGTATATTTCCAGTTCAGAGAGGCCAACAACCGTTTCTATGAAGAGCTGCCTTCAATAGTTGAGGGGTATCTGAACAAGATAAGAGATCTGACGGGGCGCGATTACGGCCTTTTCAATTACTACGGGGATCCCGGGGCGGAGCGCGTGATAATAGCTATGGGTTCCGTCAGCGGAACCATTCGCGAAGTTACCGACTACCTGTGCGCACGCGGGGAGAAGGTGGGGTTCCTGCAGATCCACCTTTACCGCCCGTTCAGCATCGGGCATTTCCTGAAGGCGCTGCCGGAAGGCGTGAAGCGGATAGCCGTGCTGGACCGCTGCAAAGAGGCGGGCGCTCTCGGAGAGCCGGTATACGAAGACGTCTGCACAGCTTTCTCACATACCGTAACGAGACCCGAGATCTTCGGAGGACGATACGGCCTCTCGTCAAAAGACACGGATCCCGCCCAGATCAAGGCCGTATTTGATGAGTTGAAAAAAGATCACCCGAAGAACGGTTTTACGATCGGTATCATCGATGACGTCACGTTTCGCTCGCTTCCGGTCGGATCGCCCCTCAATACCTCCCCCGCGGGAACAGTCAGCTGCAAGCTCTGGGGCCTCGGCTCAGACGGCACGGTGGGGGCAAACAAGAATTCGATAAAGATAATTGCCGAGAACACCGATCTGTACACGCAGGGATATTTTGAATACGACACAAAGAAGTCGTTCGGCATCACCAGGTCGCATCTCAGATTCGGTCCCGAGCCCATAATGTCGACTTATCTGGTCAAAGAGGCGGACTTCGTTGCGTGTCACCACAAGTCGTTCATCGGAAAATACGATATGCTTTCGGAACTTCGCCCCGGCGGTACATTCTTGCTCAACTGTGACTGGCCCGAGAGCGAACTCGGCCGGATGATCCCCCCGGCCGTCAAAAGGGAGATCGCTAAGAAGAACATAAGTTTTTATACTATAGACGCGAACAAGATCGCAGACGACCTTGGCCTGAGAGGGCGCGCAAATATGGTGCTGCAGGCGGCGTTTTTCAAATTGATAGGGATCATACCTCCGGAAAAAGCCGTAAAGTACATGAAGGACGCGATCGTATCGACATACTCGTCAAAAGGTGACGAGATCGTTGAGAAAAATCTGGCTGCCGTGGACAGGGGGATGGACGCTCTGACGAAAGTCACTGTGCCGGAGGACTGGGCATACTGTCCGGAAGATCCGGCACCGGAACCGGAAGACTATCCGCCTTTTGTGCGCGATATCCTGATCCCCGAGAATGCTCTGCTCGGTGACGAACTGCCCGTGAGCACGTTCATAGGCTACGAAAACGGCACGATGCCGCTGGGGAGCTCGGCCTATGAAAAGCGCGGCATAGCATCGCAAGTGCCTGTGTGGGATGAGAAGGCCTGTATTCAGTGCAACAGGTGCTCCCTTGTTTGCCCGCACGGGGTGATCCGCCCGTATCTGCTTGACAGCGACGAAGCCGAAAGAGCGCCGGAGGGGTTTATAATGTGCCCGGCTAAGGGTGCGGCGGCTAAGGGTCTTATGTATTCCATACAAATAAGCGCACCTGACTGTACCGGCTGCGGCTGCTGTGCGCAGACCTGCCCGGCAAAGGGCGGAGCGGTCCGGATGCGTCCCGCGGGCGAAATCAAATGGGACAAGGATTCCTGGGAGTACGGCCTCGGCCTGCGAGAGAAGGATGTGTTCCCGATATCAACGGTGAAGGGGAGCCAGTTCAGGCAGCCTCTGCTGGAGTTTTCCGGCGCTTGCGCGGGCTGCGGGGAAACTCCCTACGCAAAACTGCTCACGCAGCTCTTCGGCGACCGTGTGTACTGGGCAAACGGTACAGGCTGCTCACAGGCATGGAGCGCCGCAATGCCCTGCATCCCCTATACGAAAAACAAGCAGGGCCGCGGCCCCGCGTGGTCTAACTCTCTCTTTGAGGACAATGCCGAGTTCAGCCTCGGGATGAGCCTTGCCGTGAACCAGCAGCGCTCGTTGGCGAAGCAGCGTATACAGAGGCTGCTCACGCTTGTGGGGGAGCAGAGCAGGGTTGGAAAAGCCGCCGTGTACTGGCTCGAGTCATATGATTCGAGCGCTCTGTCAAGAACGGCATCGGACGAGCTGATCGCGGCGCTGAAACAGAGCGATCTTGAAGGCGAGGCTGCCGAACTGTCGAAGCTCATTCTCGAGCGCTCGGACCAACTGGCGCGCAAGACCATATGGATGTACGGCGGCGACGGCTGGGCGTACGACATAGGTTTCGGCGGGCTTGATCACGTGTTTTCCACGGGCGAAGACGTGAATGTCTTCGTAATAGATACCGAGGTCTATTCCAACACAGGAGGCCAGTCCTCAAAGGCCACTCCGCTCGGGGCTGTCGCGCAGTTCCAGTCCTCAGGCAAAAAGACCGGGAAGAAAGATCTCGGCAGAATGATGATGACATACGGCAACGTATACGTGGCTCAGGTGGCCATGGGCGCCGACCCGGCACAGCTGATCCGGGCGCTGCTGGAGGCCGATTCGTTCCCGGGACCGTCGCTTGTCATCGGTTACACCCCATGTACGGCGCACGGCATAGCCCGCGGCATGGATACGGCCCAGCAGGAGATGGCGCGCGCGGTCGATTCCGGCTACTGGCATCTGTACAGGTATGACCCGCGCAACCCGGACAGGCCCTTCATGCTCGACTCCAAGGCGCCCACGCTTCCTTTCGAGGACTTTCTTGACGGAGAGGTGAGATACTCCTCCCTTAAGCGTACGTTCCCGGAGAACGCGAAAGAGCTCTTCAGCGAGGCGGCGGTGCAGGCAAGAGCGCGGTACGAGAATTACCTTCGGATGGAAAAGGGCGTATTCTCCGAGGGATAACCGAAAAACGGCTTATATGGTATAAAAAGCGTGCCGCAAATGCATCTGTTTGCGGCACGCCCGGTTTTTATTTAATTGAGGTTCTATTCCAGAGCCGCTGCGGATCGTTTCAGTTCATCGATAATACGGATGTGCTGAGGGCAGACCTCTTCGCACTGGCCGCATTCTATGCACTCGGAAGCCGGATTGTGCTCGAGGATCTTTGTGGCGAAAACGTACGAGAACCTGGCGGATTGCAGGTTGTCAAAGATAAGCAGCGTGTTCATCGCTTTGAATATACCGGGTATCGCGATGTCTTTGGGGCAGCCGGGGGTGCAGTAGGAACAAGCTGTGCAGGGTATGGACGGTATCGCGTCAAGTGCCGTCTGTGCCTTTTTTATAGTTTCCTGTTCAGTTTCGCTGAGCGGCCTGAAAGGTTTCATATATGACAGGTTATCGGCCATCTGCTCGATATTCGACATTCCGCTCAGCACCGTGATCACTCCTTCAAGCGAGGCCGCGAACCGAATGCCCCAGGAGGCCGGGGATGCGGAAGGGTCTGCGTCGCTCAGGATCTTTGTGACGGATGGAGGCGGGGAGGCCAGAATACCGCCCTTGACGGGCTCCATAATTATGACGGGTTTACCGTGTTTTCTTGCGACTTCATAACACTTTCTTGACTCGATCGACGGGTTATCCCAGTCGGCATAGTTTATCTGAAGCTGGACAAACTCCATGTCCGGGTGAGCGGTCAGAACGCTCTCGAGCACGTCCGCTTTATCGTGGAACGAAAAGCCCAGATGCTTTATAAGACCTTCGGCTTTGCGCTCTTTCAGGAACTCCCAGATGTCGTATTTATCGAAATAAGCCGTCCTCGATTCCCCCACATTATGGAGCAGGTAATAGTCAAAATAGCCCGCGCCCGTGCGCTCGAGCGAGGTATAGAACATCTGCCGGGCTTCCTCCGCCGTCTTGGGCCCCGCCCATGCGGGGAGCTTTGTTGCAAGAAAGAAACTATCGCGCGGATAGCGGTCGACCAGAGCGATCTTTGCGGCCTTTTCGGATTCACCGTTTGCGTAGCCGTAAGCCGTGTCGAAATAAGTGAACCCTTTTTCAAGAAACATGTCGACCATTGTCTTCACTTGCTCAATATCGATCTTGCCTTCGATCATGGGAAGGCGCATAAGGCCAAACCCCAGTTTCGGGACATCCTGTCCTAGATGTTTTTCCATCATATGCTCATTCCTTTCGTAGCGCACACTAAATAAGCCCGCCCCGGAGCGATCTGCATCACGAGATTCGGGATCCAATGCAATACTTGACCACAGTAAGTATAAACCACACGGCGAACCCGCCGCAATGGTAAATTAGTCGAATATTATCGTAATGCAGTACAAACGATCCCGGCTTTCGGAGATATGACCGCGAAAATTATTTTCCGCTTGCATCTGCCATTAACATGCGCTATAATACGCAATGCGCAATCTTGTGGAGAAGTACTCAAGTGGCCGAAGAGGCTCCCCTGCTAAGGGAGTAGGGCGTGAAAGCGCCGCGAGGGTTCAAATCCCTCCTTCTCCGCCAACTATGTCGCAGAGAATTGATACAATACTTGTATTCGTTCTCTGCGACATTTTTATGCCCGAAAACGCCGTATTTGCAGGCTTTTTGGGCTGTTTTTGTGTTTGGCTGTGAGCGTCGAAAGTCACAGCGGACATTGATTTCAACCTTTGAAACGCCGATTTTCCTTTCATTCGCCGCTGTCCCTCCGACAAATCGTTAACGAGCAGTATTTTGATGCATTTTTTGCGCTTTGGTGCACCTTTGGTGCAAATCGAATTTTCACACTTCATCTGCGGAAGCAACGTAATAAAAAAGCTCCCCGCATCGCTTTCGACGCAGGGATTCTATGCCCATCGCTTATTCAATTTCGCTGCCGTCCATCAGGGTAAAAACCAGACGCCCGTCGGCGTGTACGGTCGCCTTTTCCACGACTGCCAACCACAGACTCTCGTCAAATTCCGTAAGCGACCCGCGCTGCTGCTCCATCGTGTCAATAAAAGCTGTGAGCACCGTGCGCTGGATTTTTCGTTTTTCCATTTCGGCTTTAAGCTCATCGATGCGTTTTACCACTGCATTGTACTTTGACACAAGTTCCTCCTGCCGCTTTTTATACGCTTTCTGATCCTGTGCCGCCGATGCGTTTTCAGCGATGTGCTTGCGATTCATTTCGATAAGCACCTCGGCTTCCGCGTTTTTTGCCGCAAATTCATCGTCAATGGCGGCGCTGTCAAAAAGCTCGGCAAGCGCCAACCGGCACTCACTGATAACCTCATCGGTAATGTTCTGCATACCGTTCCACGCCTGAATGAAGCGCTCCTTTATTTCATTCTCGGTAAAATGTGGTGTGGCACATTTCTCGCCCTTTTTGAACTTGCTGTTGCATTGCCATATCACGCGGCGGTACTTGTCCGTTGAATGCCAGACCTTCGAGCCATAGAAGCCGCCGCAATCGCCACAAACCAGCTTCGCCGAAAAGCAGCTCTTACAATTATAGCTGCGCCC